>JGI24021J15306_10002719_pt1 | contig 19404 bp, 14 predicted proteins | sample Ectturendosymbi1_FD_15306 | JGI IMG/M metagenome (IMG submission 15306)
ATTTGGAATATTTTTGGCATAACTTTTGAACCAGAAACGCTAGAAACTTGATCAAGGGCTCTGAAAACGCGTATTTTAGCCAAGAATCCAAAAATACTGTGAGCCACAATATTGGCGCGTGGGATCGGATGATGACGTCATATAATTAACCAAAAAACAGACCCCCATCCTGAGCCCATTGGCCCAAAACCCCCATCCAAATTAAAAACTTTTTTTTTTTATTCTAAACTACACGAAGCCACTAGTCGTTACAGGGTTTGAACAGCTCTCTAGCTCTATCTGCTGCCGAGGAATGGCTGGCCAAAATTCGGCCTGAAAGGGCAAAGTATGCTTTTTCTGAAGATTAACTTTCCTTGATTTGTTAAAACACCATTGCGGCAGCGAAGGTACAGCAAAGTTTTTCATCGTCGGTTTGCTAGAAACGCGTTGAAAAAATGCTACTGCCAGACCGAACGCATTCTTTATATTGGTCGGAACGATCGTCGTCATGTGTGAAACTAAAGTAACAGCGTACAGTATTTACGTGTACTTTTACAAAACTTACCAATTACCCTGTCAGGATTGGGTCGTTTTGTTTTCAGCAAATTCATGTCTGCGTATGACCCATTTCGTGAACAGAAACAAGTCGCCCTGGAACAATCAATGGAAGCTGTGCGAAGTTTGCTTACATTTTTGAGTAGCAGCCTCGTGCACCTGAAGAAAGATTACGATGAAGGATTTGTAAAACGCTTGTTTGGTGACTTCATGCAGGTTAGTCTTCTTGTTAGATGTTAAATTTAAGTCTGTGATGTGATTAACTCACTCCAAGCACGAGTCGTTAGTGGTCATGAATTATTTACGTATACCTAATTGACAAAGTTGTGGTGCAATTAGCGGGAAGGTTTCTTGTATGTTTGGTCGCAATTAACTTCGTATGTTTTGTGTTAAGGACCGAGTCCAGTTCTAGCAAAATAAAGCTTAAGTAAATGGGCGTGCTGTTTGCAAATGTTACAACAAGACTGCCTATCATTGTCATTCAACATTTACACTCGGTCCGTATGCGCTGTTCACTTTACCTTTTGTGATTGACGAGCTGCCATTTTCTTAGACGTGGTTGAAGAAGAAACATAATGCAGATGTTACTTAATGTTAAGTGGTTGTAAGACTGGAGCATGACGACGTTCAGCCGCATAGCGCGACGTTTTTCAGTGTGATGTTACTATCACGCTCAGCTTGACATGATGCTTAGTGTGTTTTATCAAATGAGCTTCCTGTTTGACTGTTCGTCTGCAGATATCGCTGTGGGGCAACAAGTGCGACCTGTCATTGTCAGCTGGTGAGAACAATTCCCAGAGCGAAGTTGACCCACATGAGAACTTAGAAGCATTACACCCTTACCTTTTGGTAAACGACATCATGTCTGTGTGGGATCATCTTCACTCCTTGAAGACGGAAAACCGACAGGTTTGTCGAGGATAATAAGGGCGCGTCACTCTTGATCCAGTTACCATGTGATCAGTCAGTATAAATTGCAGTCATGCTGCGTTACGTAAAGTAGAAAGCTTTTCATTACCTTCTGCTGTCATAGGAAATGTTGACGTGTTTCTGAGCGCATGTTGACAGCTAAGAGATAATCTGTGCTTCACTGCTGTATTCCGCCAACGATTTTGCACAATTTCAACAGAAAGGGCAATATTATTTTGAAGCGTTTTTGATGACCGCATAAACTGACCATCTAGTGATAAAAATTCAGTACTTCATGCTGGCACCGTTTTTCATCGCTTTTCCAATATCTTCAATTTTTCCTGCAATCTTCTTCATCGAGATTTTGTTGGTCGTAACTTAGAGATTGCATTCTTTGCAAATACAAATATCAACTAACGTATGAGAAGAAAAAAGTTAAAAAACGGAAAATAATGCTATTGAAATAACGATTTGTAACTGCAAGTGACGAGGTACAACGCTTTAATTTTGTCGAAACTTGGGTTCAATTACGTCATGCCGTTTTGCGTTGAAGTACTGCATGTGATAGCCAATGCGTGGTTACACCGGCCGAATCAAAAGAAACGTTCAGGTTTTCGGGAAACCGATCGAAAGTCGCGCGGACGTACCAGGTTGGTCAGTTTCTCAGCTAAGCTATCGCACTCCGACACGTTACATTATTTGTACCATGGAAATTATCTTGCGAGTATCCTGTTTGCACAATCTGCCCAACCACTAAATAAAGCAGCAAACACCGTTAATAGCTTGTTCTTAGTAGTTTATCCGACTTTGAACTTGCAGGTGACAATTGACATTGTTCTCGATAATGCCGGCTTCGAGATCGTCACAGACTTGGTGCTGGCAGAGTTTTTCATACAAGCCAACCTCGCTAGCCGCGTTCGATTTTATCCGAAACGGATGCCGTGGTTTGTGTCGGACGTGACGCCGCTCGATTTCGACTGGACCCTAAAACAGTTGCAGCAAGACACCGACCCCACCTTGTCCCGACTGTCCGATATGTGGAGAGAAAGAATGCAGAACGGCAGTTTTGTCCTCGAACAGAGCGACGACATGACGGTGTACTGGACTCTGCCAGACGCGTACTTCACAATGAAAGACGTGTGTCCCGCGCTCTACAGGAACCTGTCTGAAAGCGATCTTATCATTTTCAAGGGCGATCTCAATTACCGAAAGCTGGTCGGGGACCTGGACTGGCCGCACACGACCACTTTTCGTCAGGCATTAAGGGGGTTCACTCCGTCGGCGTTGGTGTCTCTCAGGGCGTTGAAAGCGAACGTTGTGGTGGGTCTCCGACCTGGTCAGGCTGAAATGGCCGAGAAAGAAAACGAAGAGTGGATGGTGTCAGGAAAGTACGGAGTCATACAAGCACTTCTCGCTTGACTCGTTGAAGTCCTCCGACTAGTTAAATTGTTTCAAACCATCCTTGCCGTAGTGTACTCGTTGTCATGGGCGTCGGAAGTATTTTTTCCAAGGGGATCAACAGTGATGAAATTTCACTTTATCAACTCGAAACTAAGAGAAAAACAAATTTCTACTAAAAAGTTAAATAGGAAAGCATCTAATTTAAAATCCAGGGGAACAAGACCCTCCCTGCATCCCCTTTCCGATACCCATGCTCGTTGTTTACTGCTTCGTTATTAACTGACAATGTGAGTCGAAGCCTTGGTTGGAACAGGACGCCACAACTGTCGGGATAACGATTTTTAAAAAAATTGTTGCTAGGAACAATCTTTGCGTTGCTTGACTACGTTCATCCTTTCCAACAGCACCCTGCACCCTTGACACGAAGGCGTGCATGCTTCTCACGCGCCACTGGACAACCAGCCGTTGGGACGCATCAGCTGCAATCGCAAATTGCGTCCGTGTTGTGTGCGTGTCCCGGATGTTGTGTGCTGAAACCCCCGTGGCTGACACCGATCAATCTGGCTGTGTGAAGATACTTAAGCGTCTAGCATCGTTTTGACCACAGTCCGGGAGACAAAATCCGCCTTTTTCTAAGAGCTTCATATACACCAAGTGTGTGCGCATGCGCACTCCTGCTTTGGCTGAATATACTCCGACTCCGAAACAATTTTAGGTTTTGCACTCCGACTCAACTGCAAATTGATTGCTATAAACTTTTGACAGTGTCTAAATGACCGTATCCGGATTTCACTTTCAAAAGACTAAAAACTGTATCAAACGAAATTGCCGACATGCTCTGCGAAATACCGGAATGCGAGTACTTCTTCACATGTCAGTTGCTTCTCAGAGTAAAGTACTAAAGTGCCTATTAATGTTTTGTAACCCTAAGCCCTATACCGCAAACCCTAACCATCAACACTAAGCGCTAACCCCAACCTTACGCGCTAACACTGAATTAAACCTCAACCGTAGACACTAGAACTGAGCTAAATTATATAGGCCAATAGATTTTCAACATATCACCATGAAAAAGAAATTGTAAATCTCCGGCTCCTGCACACCACTGATATACACTCACGCTTTACTGATGTTCGACCCTGCGCCGCATTGCTTAAAACACGCTGCTGCATGTTGCTACTGGTGCCCACTGATATAATGCCGCTGAGCGTAGCCGCACGAGAACACAGGTGTTCGAGGCAGAACCGTCACCAGAAAGTCTTCGTTAGGGGAGCTTTACGTTTGTGCGGGTGATGGACCTTCTAAAAATTGACAAAAACTCCAGTGATTTATAGTGTGGAAATGCTACGGTTGCTTGATGTTATTATAGACATTCAAGAAACTTTGAAGAGCTTCCAATCGGATTGGACAGTTCGACAAGTTCAAAAAACATCTGATTTTATGGTTAGAAATTCTTTTGCCTTGTTTTTTGTACGACTTCGCAGTTTCCACTCTCTTTTAGAGAACGCACTGCCTATTGCACCTGTGCCACTGAAATATGTCTGACCTGACGAGCACGCCGGTTGATAGAATAAACGCATCAGACACCAGTCTGAGTCGTATACTTTTCCCAGGGCAACCCAAGCACTGTGTGGCACCAGACAGATAAGCCGAGATTTTAGTAGTTGCCAACGGGATGATCATGTGAAAAATCAGTTTGTTTTTCATTACAAATATCCTACTCTACATGATCGCCATTAACATTAATCTCCCGAGTCGACGTTAACCGGACATATGCTGTGCCAGTCGGTGCTTTTTAACTGTTGTAACTAAGCAACTAAAGTTGTAACTAAGCAACTAAACGCGCCATAAACTTTTATGTGGAGAAATATGGGACATGCGCTTTTAAAAATTTTATGATGCCACCAACGATGGTACGCATAGTAATAACCTGTACGCGTCAAACGTTTGAAGGTTTTGAACCTCTTGTTGTTGTTGTCCCGTTCACGCAGCGCAATGTAATGTGCTATGTATGCACATATCAACGTTGAAAGAAAATACGGAATGTGATTTTTCGCATCGCAGAGTGAGAACTCCGCTTCCGCTGATCGAAAAAACGATATTTTGTGAACGTAGTGAAATGTATCACGGTTTTGCACATTAGTTTTGCTGAGAGCCATACTAATTAATATTCTTGAAGATCGAATTAATGCTTGGTTTATTTTTGTTGTTTCTCTGAGCCTCATTGCCTTTGCAGTTGGCGACGTAAACCTGCAACTTTGCCGTGCTTAATGTAGTCCAGCTATTTGTTTTGTGTATTTGGCAGTACCGTGTTCTTGTACTTATGTGCACTGCGTTGTGGAGCTTGCAAATTTGTAATGTTGCACTCAGCTTTGCTTGTTTCATGTCTCATTAACAACTAAACAACGATTTCCGATCCGAATCATTTTCTTAACGGATTGTGTACAGTGACATAACAGCTAAAGTGTTTTCAGCAATGAGGCAGTAGTAACTTACGCGCAAACACAACACAGCGTTTTGATGTGCTGTATGTCAAAATAGACAAGCTAGTAAATCGCATAAACTAACAATCTGTTAATATTTTCAAACAGTACGTAGTTTGCTTTTTGTGTACAGGATTACTGCGCCTGGAGTTCGTGCAAGGTGGAGTAAGTAGAACTTGTTCATGAGTAAAAACTTGTTCATGCAGGAACCAATGTTGTAGGCCTGTATCAACCCGCTTCAAGAACGCCGGAAGAAGTCAAACCAAACTTCAAGCCTCCATAGAAACAGGCGTATACGCGACGGTGTTATAGGCAGTGATAAAATTTTAGCGCAAACGACTTCCACGATGAAAAAGTCATTTCCGTGCACGTAGGAGCGGAACCAGACACTTTTGGGGGTCTCAAGGATTAGCGATACCGATGCGCCATACCATCGACTGCTTCTCGCAACGATCTGATTTCACACTATTAGTGATTTACCGGGTAATATTGTCAAATGGAAATGGAATACCTGTTGAAGCAGCAAACTTCACATTTGTTTACTTTTAAATGAGACTTCCGTGTTTGTTTTTATTTCACACAAAAACAAGGTTTGGAGATATATTTGTTGCTGAGAGCAGTTGTGGAGAGTTCTTCAAATTTGAGTCAGTCAGGCGCGAAGTTGTTTTGCTTTTGATCAATTTCATGGACCAAAATGCTGGTTGGCATGTGTATGTCGTTCCAAAACGATATATTATATAACTCTGAGCGAATTTTGATAGTTCTGGGAAATATCCACAGGGTAAAGATCGCGAGAGACAAATTTCAGAACCAGGGACTGAAGGAAGCTCATCGACATCAGATTTCGTTCTAAATGTTGAATTTGTTTTTAAGTCGATGAGTACCATTTGTAGTTCACCAAATGAGAATGGGTTTATCAATGCGAAAATGCGGTCTTGTTTAGCAAAATCAAAAAAGCGACTTTGCAATGAGTGTTGCAATAAATTCATGTTTTCAGTGAATTTTCTCAAATTGCCTTTATCAGAAGCAGCCCATTCAGTGTGCTCCTTTGGTAACTGGCTCATGACATCATTTTCTAACCGCGAGATGAATAGTTTTAACGTGAGTACCAAAACTTATTTGTCACAGTGTAACCAGGTGACTATCACTTTATCGTAGCTTGCCAAGGATGCTTCAAATGTACCCAGCTTCACATTCATACTTAATGTCCATCGGCAAGCCAACTGTTGTTCTGAAATGTTTTTATGGAAATTCTCTGAGCGAACTCTGTTTAAGATAACACATTTGCAATCAGTTGTGGTTGCTTGAGCAAGTTCAGAATATTTAGAAGTCAAAAGCATCAATTGTTGAGGTTGTATCGTGTTTCGCCACTGTAAGGCAAGGATTCAAGAAAGACACTCAGATGTACACATATCAAGGTAAGTTAAATCAGTACTAAGAAAACTCAGAGAAGGCAAAGATCATGACAGTGATTTATTCATGTCAGATGTATCTGTACAAGTCTTGTGTTGCACATCTGGCTAAATGTACCACTTTATTTGCTGAATTTTGGTGAAGCTAAAGTAAACTACTTGATCAATGCCAAAACTTAAGAGTTCGTGCAAAAAGAGCATCAACCAAATGCTATTTATTTTAAAATGATGGAAGATGAAAGATGGGCAAAATATTTTGCAAACTTGCAATACCATTGAATGCTTCATAGCGAATTGATAAAGATCGTACAGCTTCAGCGCTATGGCTCATTACGCTAATGTGGAAAGATTTTTCATTGGTGCAGCCACGAACCTAAGAGAAATCTTTCTAGTTAAGCCAGTTTAATTTAAAACATCTTTCATACCAGTAGTTTCATAATATTGTTAAAGGCGATTCTACATATTTAAGGAAACTGCAAAATATTCATGGGCCAAGTAGGAGAAGTAAATAAGGGCTTTGTCTTGAGTGTTTTGACTGAAACATCGTCTTACACCGGACGTCTTACTTTAATGCCTAAAACTTCTCAATAAGCCTATTTTATTTGACTTGTTAAAAGTAGATGACACACTCAAGTAAGTGACAGTCGTAAATTATCTTCCCTTTCTGCAGTGAAAATGTGGCAATCCTATTGAGCTTATTAATAAATAAACATTGACTGAAGAAAGGGGGATCGTCTCATTTACACGTGTAAATCTTATCCACGTGGTTCGAAAAAGCGTAAGAAAGCAAAAGAGGCAAAAATGAGAGAGGAAGAAGTTGCAACTAAGTCTAGAAACATTCACGTGACTATTTTACAGTGGCAGTGAAGTCCAGCGAAGACATTTCTGCGGAACCTGGAAGAGGACAAAAAATCGATCGACTTAGATCTACATAACGATGAGAATAGACCTACAGTAGTTTATACAGTGGTGCAGTAGCAGAAGAACGTCAAGAAGTATCATCGAAAAACACGATAGAGGAGATGGCTGACGCTATCACTGGAGGCAACGATATCGTTCTGTGGGCCCTCTAGCCAGCCAATATACCGGAAAAAATGCAGAAATATTGGTTGAAAAATGAAACAGCACTTCTCGACATTGCGATGAAGTTATTTTAAACCATGATGTTCCACAACACAAAAAAGACAGGAACTCGTCACGAAAATGCACTACAAGTCTTATTCGTAGCCAGAACCACAACGGCGAAGTAGTTGATAGAAGCTAGCTTTGCTTTTCTCCTTCACTAATTTGTGTTTATTGTTTCACTTGTAGACTGATGTGCGTGGATACGACTAAATGTGCATTTCTTTATCAGAAAAGGAAGCTGCGACTAAAGGCAAGTTCTTGAGCGCCTGAGGAGCCACGAGCAATCAATGGAAGTGGAATATACAAATGCCACCATTACGTTTAGGCGCAGATGTAATTAATTACTATGAAGAATTGATGCAGAGCTAGCCAGTCAGGTCAATCAATGCGAACAATACTGGAAATCGCTTCTGTCTGCAACATTTGGTTTCTGTCGTAAAATTTATTGCTGAGCGAGGACTGGTGTTTAGAGATGATGAAAGCGTTAGACCGCCCAGAAACATTTTCCAATAAGTTTTCAAAACTTTTTTCACGCAAAATTTCAAAAAAAAAGAAGATGTGATGCTTCTAGTGACCGGTTCTGCAACAGTTTCACAAATCGCTAATCATTGTCAAATGTCATTTTGCATCATAAAGTTTTGTTACACTTGAGTTACCAAATGCTGCGTCACAAGATTACGTCATAAGTAATAATGATCCGTGGAAATACGAGTGACTTCATCGATCATCCTCTACCTACAGATTATGTTTCTGCACATGGGGTCTCCCACCACGCCTGGGCCCCAGGCCCCCCTCCCATGGGCGTCCGCAGGAATTTTTCCAGGTGGGGGCAACGTCGACATTTTCCTTATCTTTTTCAGTTTGTTGGCGATGCAACGCAAATGGACGTGAACACAAATGTGGAATGTTACGGCAACAGTTACATACAGTGTTTGTCCTATAAGAACATTTTACACTGAGAAAATGTTTGATTTAGTGAGAATGGATATATTAACACTGAGTTAGCAGAGTTCTAAATGAATTACAAACTTTGTGAAAAGAATATGCAGAAAATCTTATCAAAATACAAACAAAATACTTATTTAATTCAAATGGCTTCTCCTTGTTTTCGTGTTTTTCCAATGTTTTGGAAGGTTGCAAGTGCGCGAGAATGAGATTTCACTGTGCAAGTGGTCTTGTGATATTGCGCAGTTTCGCACTTTAGAGGCAGGGGCGGGTCCAGCTTAGTGTTGCCACTTTGTTGTGAAGAAAAACCCCAGATTTTACCTTGAAAAAAAACAGAAAATAATTAAAAAAACAGACATATAAAATGTTTTTAAAAAGTCAAAATCAAACTTGAAATGTACGCTAACAGTACTTGCATATAAAAATTTAGGTAATGCATTATTTGCATCAAACTTTTAACAAGCTCAGGTCTATTTTTAAACATAAAATGACAATTTAGAAGTAGGCTAGCAGCAAATCAAATGTATGCAGTGACATAAAAAGTTAGATTTTTCTGAAAATCGTTTATTAATGTTTTCTTTTACCTTCACATAAATGCACAAATTGAAATATGTACATGATACATTTAAGATCTCAGTTTTCTTTTAACACTAATCAATGCAATATTTTACTACTAATTTCACATTCAAAATTTTACATTCATCCTGCCTATCACAATGCCAATGCGCCTGTAAAACAATGAAGAGATTCTCAACCACATCACCTTCAAAACCATAAAAACATTCCAAAGTCATGCACAAGAAGCCTTTGACATGTTAGCGATAGATTATAGTGCTGACCTATGCCTAGTTACTGCTTAATGAATCTGTAAATTTAAAACAATTTGGAGTTTAGCCCTACTTAACTGTCCTGGCTACTGACTAAAGCACATTATGCCTATGAAATTATTATATTCTTGAATGGAAAATACAGTAAAACAGCATATATTTCAAAAATTTGGCCAGAGTTGAAAACCCCCCAGATTTTCAATAAAAACCCCAGAACCCCAGATAAAACATAAAAACCCCAGATCTAGTGAAAATAAAACAGCAGGGGCAACACTGGTCCAGCTAGTAACAGTAACGTTAGAGTGGGATACTTCAGTGGTAGTCAGTTTCATAACGGCTTCGCTACTGTAGGAAAAGATGATGTACACTTCATTACACTGCTGTGACAAAACAATGGATGCTAGAATGGCCTTATATCGCCTACAATAACACAATTCGAACATGATGAAGGTCTTATTCGGAATTGGTTTTGATATGTTATTTTCCGAATTGTACAAAACCGTGGGGAATACAGTTACTTTCTTAGATTTTAGGGTGGGCGATCGCCCCCAACTAAATCCGCTCCTGTTTAGATGGAGCATTGGCTCTAAAAATGCGCTTTTTTGGCAGCAATACTTCTTTTTCACGCATGCTTCTTTCAGGCACGTAGCCAGCTTGGCCACCAAGGGGTGCGAAGTGTTTTCTGTTAGGGGCCAGAATTTTTTGAACAATGTCCAATAGTTTTAAATTTTGTCCAACACGTTTTTACAGGGGAGACGAAAAATTTTCCAAGGTAGTTTCTCCCCCCCTGCGCATCTAGTAACGGTCCTGGCTTTTTTACACACAGTACAAACCAGGGGTGGGCAAACTTGTTCAATGGAAGAGTCATTTGCAGAAAACCAAAAGCACCGACGAGTCGGAAAACCAGTTTGTAGTGTCAATACAAATACTGTAAAGAATGCAAGTTTTGCATTAAATGGTGTACAGTGATTGTCAATATTAAATTTTTGTTTGATTTTCTAGCCCCCGAAAATCTTTACAGTACGTTGCTAGATGTGCAAGTTATTTCTCCCAAGTGTTCATTTTTCAGGGTTGCACAATGGTCTGATTTTACGAACTTCATTACAGAGAAACAAATTTCACAGCAATATATCGCGCTGTATACAGAAATAAGTTGGACACTGGTCTTTTATATTCTGGATATTTACTTTCTGGCAGGGGTGTGACGAGGAGGACAAAGGGGACACAATTCACCGGGCGCCGAATCACTGTAGGGGTCGCCGCAAAGTCCCAACAGTATCACAAGTACTTTATTCAAGACAGTACATCTGCTTCCGAAAGACCTCAAGTGCAAACATGGGGGCGCCAAACTTGCTTCTTGCCCCGGGCGCCACCTACACTCGTTACGCCCCTGCTTTCTGGAACCTGTTGCCAGAAATTAACTGTAGAATGGCATTGATTAAAGTTTTTTTAGAGCCAGATTTTTTTTGCATTTTGGCCAGTTTAATTTCAGCAGCAGTCAAGTGTGTGACAAACGGTTGGCGAACTGGACAGGCATCATCGACTACATTAACACTGAATGGATTTACAAGGAACGCAAAGCATGGTTTTAACTCTTGGAAATGCTCAAATCTGGCTTGGAACTCCTCCAGTAAACTTAAAATTTATTTCAGTATTCTTCCACTTTGTGGTCTGCAATCGCCTCTTCGCGAAAAGCATTCGTTCTCATTCTGACATTGGAAGAATGACAGAATGCTTTTTACAATACGTGTCTTTGAAAAATTTTAATTTTCCTTTGGGAACTTAATAAGCCTAACTGAGCTTTAGCCTTCAGGATCACTGCCGTTGTTATCAAATCGCGCAGACTCCCTGATGACTAACTTCACGAACTTGTGTAACACTTAATATACGAAATAAACGTTAAATATGGGGTAACATACTAACAACTCTCTTTCAATTTGAGATATTGCTATTTATCTAAAAGAGCCACACAAAATATGTCGGCGAGCCGCGGTTCGCCCACCATTAGCATAAACTTACTTGTCTTTCCGCTATCACCAGTCACTGTCTCGCAGCGTTTCCTGCCAAGAAGTCTGCATTCAATATACGACAAAATGCCTACCACCGTAACTTGAAGCGCAACTTCGAAGATTTGTTGCCATGTTATTGCTACGCAACAAAGACCAATAGTAGAACAATTCGCTCCCGCGTTTCGCAACCTGCCTCTGCAGGCAGAGAACCGAATTTAGTGAACTGCAAGCTCATCAATGCATGTTAGGCTACCAGAACAGTCAACCTGACTCTTTTGTAGTGTAAGTGTCATATCGGCAAACACATTGTTATTGCAAGAATTAACCCAACTGATCAGAATTAAAATGCTGATTTCACGTTTTCCACAAATTTCTGCTTCTTTAGTTCGAAGTTATTTCCAGGGGGGAAAATGCTCGTTTCCCCCCCCCTGCGGACGCCCATGCCCCCACCATCTAAATCCGGCGCTGGACACTTAGATCACTGCATACTCGTAGATAGGATGCTATAAACAACGCAAACATTTCAGAAGATTCCGCTGCAGCAAAAAGGTTGAAAACCACTGATGCAACTTCAAATAAAATGTTTCCGGAAAGCTGTAACTTGAACAAAGCTTGACGATGCCTTGGGTGGGCGATTCCTGCGATACCTTGACTGTTTATCCTACGATACCTTGATTGTGGTAACTCATAAAAAAACAAAAAGTCGTAACCAATTATGCTTGTTACTGTTTAACAACAATGTTGACCTAAAAAATTATAACAGAAAATAATAGAAAACTCTTCTGAATTTTCTGGGTGCGCGAATAGCTGCATTAAATTTGTTTCAGTTCGTTAGTGATAAACCATGAAATTACCTATGATATTGTTATGAAAAGGCACCTCCACCCCCGCTTCCCCCTTTTGAAAGGACAGGGGCAATGCCCTCGCCATTTCCCCGCCCTCCGGCGTCCCTGGTCAGGAGGTATATGCAGTATTGACTTTGCTTTCAAGCTCTAGCGTGTACGCCAGTGCTTTTAAAAGCTCTTCCTGCAGCACCCTATGGAACATATATTTGGTATAATGCGCGGCATAGGTGCACCTCCAACAAATCACGTCTAGGGTTTAAGTAGCAACTAGGAACGTTTGTATTCAGCCAAACCTAAATTCCAAAGTGACCTGTTCATTTGTGATACGCATTAATTTTCCAACAGCTTTATAAGTAAAGTCATTGATGTGAATAGTCAGAAAACCAAATATAAGGAAGGCTAAGCTACATGATTCTCTACTCAAGTTTCATGCTATGCACTTTTCACTCGTCACAATAGCACACACACCCACACAAGAGTTTTACTACCATAATGACGGCATCCTTGTCAGACAACTCGTCGGCTGCCTTAGAAAAATCTGTTAAATTAAACATCAAAAATTTACGATGCGATCTATCTGCAAGAAGTTGAAGAGAGTCTTGCTATTCCAGTCTTTTGCGTTAAAGTCTGGGAAACTGCAAAGCTTATAAAGTTCGACAGTTCGTTCGGGCTCGAGGCGTTACTCCTTCATGTTTCGAAACGTCCGAGTATATAGCTTGGAATTTTAACGCTAGTCGTAGCATGTTGCAACTTATCCCATACATCTCAGAAACTTGCGATCAATTTATCAAATTTCTCAAAAGGAAATTAAGAGATATGATTGAAAATTGCTTTATTGAAAACGTTTGCAATAATTTAGCTTCAAACAATCGCAAAGAAATGCCGTGAGGTCACGCGAAAAATGTGGGGGAGCCAGGCAAGATTTGAGGGGAAGACGTACCCCCCTTAGGTTCGCCCATGCGTGTATATAAGCATGAAAAGTCTACGATGCAGTTGAAAACAGCACTTCGGAACCGGTCTCACAATTTAGAAGGTTGGTTGCATTAGATCGCTGTATACCGGTAGTCGAGAGGTTGTAACGGTTCTTGACGTGTTAAAATGACCCGCCCAGCTTGCCACCGATTGGCACTAACAGTCTCGATGTAATTTATGTTGTCAAGTAGGAAACGCTTTAATAGCCCTTCATGCTGTCGAGCTAAAAACTTAAGTTGAAGTTGTTCTGCTGGCGTTTAGCCGTTCGTATTTCAGCGCAAACGGTTGTCCGAGAAATGAGCTGACTTTGCGGCTATGTCGAGCGCGTATACGCGTGTATGTTTTGATGTCTAGACAACAAAACAAAGCAGGCCTCACTCAAGTCTCGCTAATCAGTGTAAATGTATGCTTTTCTAAATGGTGTTATGATGTACGTGTATAATTTCCTGACCAAGTCAGATATCTTGGTACTTGGTGTATTATTACAACGCCTCGCTGAAGGATGACAATAACATCCAGAGACAGTGAAATTGCTGTACTGTTCCAACAAATAAACTGAGGCACCTTTGCACAGTGCTCAATTGCAGTTAAAAAACACTATTGCGTACCTATTGCATGTCAACGTATGCTTTCCAATTGTGGAGCAAATACACACAGACTGATATGAAGTGCTTACGAAATGCTTACAATAAAACCTACCGAATTATGGGTTACATGCACAGAAATGTTAAGTGTTCGCCCACATCGTTATGTCAAGACCTTTGATGCCTTGTTTAGAAAATATCTGTATGGCTTTGTTCGCAGATGCGAATCTTCATCAAACTTTTTTATTCGATCACTTCAAAGGTCTGATGCTTTTTGCAAATCTTCATTTGTCCTCCATTATTTAACGCGCTTGTATGACAATGTCGATGACCAATTGCAGTACCGTAGTTCTGCTGCGTTATCTTGGTGTCTGTTTTCTACATCATTACCTTTGCGTAGCAATCTAAACCTTCTTTGTGCTTCGTAGTACCTCACAATTTTTGTTATCTAAAAAATTACTTGAAATCTTGATCAAAACAGTTTACTTGCTTTTGTGAGCATATACCCATCAGATGATTTTAGCCATTCACTTCACAACCTGATGTTAAAATGCCTTCAGTTTTCTTCCCACTACTGGATGACTATTTGATGATGAGTGAATGCAGTTACATCTGGTGTGTTATTTCAGTGCTTGCCACCTCCCTGTGTTGTCTGCGTTTATCTATAACACTTGCTCTGTAATGCGCTATGACTAACCATATTTGTGCTATTCGAGTGCATTCAGGGGCGGATACAGGCCCCCCCCTAAAACCTACAAAATCAACTTTATTCACCATAATATTTTACAATTCGGAAAACAACATCCGCGATATAAGGCCATTTTGTCGTCCATTGTTTCGTCACAGCAATGTTGTGAAGTATACTTCATACCCCTTACAGTAACGAAACCGTGATGAGACTTGAGTACCAAACATTACTGAAATCGCCCCCTTAACGCTACTGGCTAGATCCACCCCTGAGTACACTTGTGATGTGGGCAACGAGTCTGACGCAAAAATAAAATAAATGCAGCCTGGACATGTACAGATTTCAATTGCAAGGTTTCTATCCAAGTGTTGAAGTGACCTTGAGTTTTCGTTCTCATGCCATTTCTGTTGGCAAACCTTATCTTCGCGGTTGCGTCAACTGTGGAGCCAATTCAATGCCTTGCGGTGGTTTCACGCATAAATATTATGATGTCCTTATATATTAATTATTATCATTATACCGGTTGAATAACATAATATTCAACTGCAACCAACTTAACATCTACCACACAGCAGTTACCAGTGCCATCCATCTTTAACGTTGAAAATGCTGTTTCGCTCCAAATATTGATTGTCGCCCGTTTGTGGAGACTTATTGTTGGAAATGTTATTAGCTGAGCATGGCAGACAGATTCGTCGAAAGCTCGCAGCGAACCCAGAGCCTGTATTTCTCAATAAAGATCCTCCGTAATGTTGAAAATCCAGTGATCAGTGAAGATTAGATAATTATTGGAATGTGCTGCGCATTACATCATCTGACACCGGCACTCCAAAAGTACATTTAAAACCCGCAGACCGAAACTCCGCCTTTCAAAGCAGACTTGACCCGACCACTGTGCGCTTCAAACTGCAAGCGACATGACATTGAGCGCGCAGCAGCCACGATCATGGCTTTTAAAGTTATTACTGGCCGTAACTCGCGAACATTTCTCAAGGGTTAGATCACATAAAAACGTTTCACGAAAACCGACAAAAGGATTCACAGCGGTTTAGTTTGAAATATCGCTTTCAAAAAAAGGTAATATTACAACCTGAAGCAAATAAATTTTGAAATGGAGGGAAAAACGCATGCTTAGCTCAAGCACTCGAGTGACTAGGAAGTATCCTGACCACGAATCTCTTTAAGCCAAAATCGAGACTACGCTTACGTTATGTACCTCAAGAACGAGACATTGAAGAACCACACCACTACACCCTATCAAATCTATAAAATGATGTTAACGTCAGGCACTTTTTGAAAGAATAATGTTGCTAACAACCACCGTTTTCAGAAATCTTTCCTATTTTCCTGTGTGCTGAGAAGCCACTTCCTTGCTTTGAAAATTCGCGAACACTGCCCTTAATCGCATGACTTTTTCAAGTTTTGGGGCTGCCCTCCCAGAACCTCGTCATGTGCGTATATGTTTACGAATAAACATATTTCTAGTATTGTCACTTCTGTCGTTCGGTTAGATCAGTGCCATAACTGATGACTTATCAATTCGGATTTTTTTAAATACGGCGACAACTGCAAAAATTACAGCCAAGCAGGTTCAACTGATTCGCCTTTAAGACTAAAATAACGATACCGTATTTATTCGATTGTAAGCCACGTCTTACAAATTTTTTTTATCATTTCATGCGGCTTACATTTATTTATTTATTTGCCTTATCGAAAGTTCTCGATGACGTTCAGTCTTTTCTTGGTTATGTTTTTTCAACTGAACTCTCTTTTCACATTCTATTCGCTTCAGCATCACGTCAGGCCCGTAACCAGCTTTGGACGTCAAGAGGGGCGAAAGTTTTCTGAGTGGGTCCCGAATTTTTAAACTATGCCCAACAGTTTGAAACTATGTCCAACACATTTTCCGAGGAGGGCCTCTCCCCCGTAGTTACGGGCCTGCATCACGTGCACATCCGTTACAGGATGGATTATAATGAACAGAGGGCAGTCGTGGTGGTGAAGCATCATTACCAGGGTTGCTAATCAAACGCAGAACATGCTCGTACCCATACGCGAAAGTAACTCAGAGGCTTAGGCAACCTATGTTCAAGTGCGGCTTGCATTAATTTTTTAACAGCATTTCCTGCGGCTTACAATCGAGTAAATACGGTATTTTAGGTCGATTTGCACTGCTGCCTTGTAGTGGGTTACCTCACACATACAAACAAGTAGTACTTCGGATGCGTTACTGTTTAAAAAAAAAGTTACAACAAACGACTGGCTAATACTCAAAAAAAAAGGAAAAAACAAATCAACAAACTCCAACGCGTCAACAGTAACTACAATTTCAAATACGCACTTCGACCGAAATCCCCAAAGAGTGAAATATACATTAATCAATTTGCTCGTCTGCAAAGAACACCAAGCTGCAAGAAAACTTTCAGGAAGATACAAGGTGCTGGTATCTACTTGGAAAATCATTTTGCAAAGCTGGAGCCACCTAAAAGAGAAAAAACTATAAAGCGATCTGTTTGGGGCAAAGGACAACGAAACGGTCGACGTGTAGATTATGGTAAAAAATGAAACCGCACAGTTCATTTATTTACACGTCACAGTGACATTACTATATCGCGCTTAGCCCGCTGTATGACGTAACGATGATGTAGGAAGGCGATAAGAATTCTAGAACAAGAAATTTCCGGCTCCCGCCGAAAGGATACGTAGCATTTGAGATACCGCGAATGCCACTTAATGCACCGACATCACTAGTTTTTGGCAAAAAATCGTATTAAAGCTAAATTTCAACCGAGCTTCCCAAAAAGATTCTATCACCCGGTAAAATTTGGTCTGTGAATTTTGAGTATGAAAAAGAAGCTAGGGCGATACTTCCGACGAGATCATGTTGTTGCTTGAAAGCTGACGTCAACAAACCCAGCTTTGTTTCGCTACGCTTTGACGCGCACGCGTTTTCGCAAGCAACCGTGGATCACGCCCGCTAAATTTTTTCTGTTTTTTGGAGCGTGAAACACTGTATTCCCAAATCCACACCGATAACAATGGAACCGCAACGGAGCGGTGTAGCTTTGAATGGAACCAAAGCATTCAAGCATGACTGGGAGCGACAAGAGTGTTGAAGCGACTTACATGACATGGGCCAAAGGAAATAACGCGAACGCAAATGTCTTTTCAAAGGTTCATTAATGCCTTGCATTAAGCTGACCGACACGCATCAGCAATTTGTTTGCCGGATGAACGTTGTGTGACGTTTGGTTCCTCAAGCGACGAATCGAAAGCAATTACTGTGGTATTGCTGCGAAATGCATGTGACCGGGTAGGCCAGCGAAACAGAAAGAGAATTTGTGCTGAACATTTGCTATATACAACTCCGAACTCCGTCAGCTCATCGACGCTGCAACATCATCAGGCATGGCAGTTTGACGTCAAACGACACCAAAAATTACCATATTTCAGTCTGAAGAATTTGCGGATTTGAATATTTTGTCATGGACCTGTTGTTGTTTAAAGATTAACGCGAATAAAAACTGACCAACTAAAAACGTAGAAATTTCAAACAGTCAGAATTTCGGAAAGAAATCTTCAGCGAGGCCTTGAGATGAACGAAACAGCGTTTACTACGTAACTCTCGCGTCGAAAAACGGCAGAATGGCAGTTGCAGTCACGTGAAGTGTTAACGGGGAATTCCGGGTGAGATGACTGATTTCTGACACTTCGATATTGCGGTTGAGCAAAGCTACCGTAACACGCCCGCGTGCGTTTCAGTATGCCACGATACAGGCCGACAACCTTTGTGCACATCAACTGAGAATTTCGCCGAATCGATCTCGACTGTGCGTGCAGGCGTGTGTGGGACCGACCGAAAACGACAAACCAGTCCAAGAACGGGCGATTCAGTTCGCCGTAACAGCGTTGCCTTGCAAAAGGCATAAAAACGTCAAGTAAAAACGCAGCAACGAAAGTGGAATAACACGGTGATGAAGCGCGGGTCACAAAGAGTCAAGGTTGACCACGAGCGAGCAGCCATCTGATCGCGTCGGGAGATTTTCAAAAAGCGTGCGGGGTAATGTTAGCACGCAGTAAACTGCAAAGATTTTTCCCTGTATTTGCATCGTTTTATCTGAACCAACTTTACGCCATTCAGCAGTAGCTCACGCGTTGTTCGATGCGATGATTTGCTGTTGCGTTTTGGAGCGCCACACATCTTATCACCGAGGTTAGACGGTTGGGCGCAGCGCAAAGACAAGAAGACCTGACAGTCTCACGGGGACAGCTGGTCAGAGTAGACAGTGTGGGAGAAACGAAAAAAAAACGGCAGAGCTTACTTGCATAAAGCAGGCGGGAATTTTACACAGAGAACGTACCATTACACGCATTTGTTTAAAACAGGAAGGTTATTTTGAAATCGGCTTCATTACGCTAAATCTATTTTTTCACCAGTAATGAACGCACGCTGGCGCTGAAGAGCTCAATAACAGAAAAAACTACTTTTTTGTGTCTATCATCTGATAACTTCACAACACAGACAGTCTTCGATTGCGAAAGTAGGTCCGTTGTGCGGCTGGCGGCTTCTTTAACAGTCTCCTGCTCCCGGCGCCGAACTGACGTTTTGGCCGCCGTAACGCAACATGTTTACCATATGGCCGCACCGCCATAGAAAACAACCGTTGGGA
>JGI24021J15306_10002723_pt1 | contig 19377 bp, 11 predicted proteins | sample Ectturendosymbi1_FD_15306 | JGI IMG/M metagenome (IMG submission 15306)
GTCTTCAATGCAGTTGCAAACAGTGTCTGTAACCCTGTGATTCCGCCGGCTTCAATACCTTGTACTACGTTCTGTTTTGTCTGTTTTTATCAACCTGCGTTCTGCAGAGTGTGTGTGTTCATACTATGGACTTCGTGTCTGCTCATAAACAAATAAATTAAATTGAAGGCTCTGTCCCGGCGTCCCGGTCAGTCAACCAAAAAGTCCCGGTTTTGCATTCAGTCAGCAAGTATGAATAGCATGTGGTCTGATAAGTGTTCAGAAGCAGAATGTGAAAGCCCTTATCTGTAAATCAATTAATACTGGCTTTACCTGCTGTGATTTCTACGAGAAAATAAAATTGAACAAAGACTTNTAGAAGAAAATATCGTCCACGGAAAAGTACTATTGGGCGANTAAGCAAATTTACAAATGCTTGAACACTGTTTTGTTTCTTGGTAANATGTATTATTTTAGTTTTTCTTGGNGTCTTAACTATAGGAATCGAAAATAGCTACATACTCCAAGTAAGATATTAACCACATTTATCTGAAAAGTCCCGTTGTTCTGAAGCGTCCCGGTTTTCAGTCACAAAAATATGGTATGCCTACTTTTGGGGAACTTTCGGCGTATGCATGGGTTGCTCTCTTGTGAAATCTGTTTTTTCGTGTACTGCGTCATAACGCGGGTGGCTGATCACGCGCCCAGACTTTACCTTTATGCGCGTCTGCGATTGTGGTTACCGAAAGCGACATAAGCAAAAAGTTCATGTCAATTTTTCTCCAAGTCAGTTGTTCTTCGAATGAACGTGTCGTTCAACAAGAGCGAAGTAATTGCATTGTAAGTTCAGTTCGCTTGTCAGTTCGGTTTGACTGGCGTAACTCTGCACCTGCGCTCGCCGCTCCATTGCAGAGCTTCCGTTACGACTTTCGACTTGATTACGATTGGTAGCACTGCACTGTCTAATGTCCACCACAGCAGCATGCTATTAGCCATAAACATGACCGTAGCTGGGAGACATATGAGCTATGCCCACTCCCCATAAAAGAAACAGTTGTGTTATCACAGGAGTTCGCAACCTTTCTCTGACCATGTATACCTTCAGCGTTTCGATAGATGAGTATGTACCCTAAAATTTGTTGCGGCAGAAAGGCCGAGTAAAATAACACAAGTCCACCGAATTTTTCGTAGAACTTCTGTATTTTAGAATATTTGGAAAAATAAATATACAAATATACTTTTCCCTTGTATACTAACCTTAAATGTAACCAGGCCCCTAACCAGCTTGGGACAATATGGGGGGCGAAGATTTTTTGAGAGGGGCCCAAAGTTTTGACACTATGTCCAACACAATTTTCCGGGGGTGTGCGAAAAATTTTCCAAGGAGGCTTCGCCCCCTGCGACCCACAGTTACGGGCCTGAATGTACCCATTCAGACAAGTAAATGCACCCAGGTTGGGAACCCCTGGGTTATCATGCAGCCTACATACAGATCAACTCCAATAAATTTGCCGTCTTTTTTGATATTCATGTAGTGATTTTGCTAAAATATTTTCATCAAAAAGGTGATAACACGGTTGACTGAGCACGATGACGCCATAAAGCACTGCTCAGAGGGGCCCCGCGCCTAGTCTTGCATTGGGCCCAGCGCCTGCTAGGGCCGGCCCTGTGCACATATTATAGGTTTTGGCAGTTTGTACATACCTTATCACAAATCCAGCAGAACGTTCAGGCATGTTCAATGCAATAAACTATCAGAATGTGTCATATGTAAAAATCTGAACGTTAATGAGGTTACAATGCCCTGTGTCACCAAGATATGGGTGTGGAGACATATCTTCACCCACGTCAAGACATTCAATGAGGCAAATCCTTTCCAACAGTGTTGCAGGAAAATTATCACTCAGTTTTGGTACAAAAATATATCAGGGGCAGAACATTTAACCAATTAACATAAATTTACTACAAACTTGAAAAAGGGCAATTTCATAATTTGATAAGCTTACATTGCAGTAGATGACTCCAAAAAAATTGTTTTCTTTCATACTCACTGTTGGCCTAACCTAGAAGTTTGCAAAGTCGTATAAAAACAAACAACGAAAAAGCATTGATTGAACAGCTTTGGACGTTTCGGCAAATAAAAATGCTGGCTAAAGCGTTTTTTCAGCTCAATGAATGCATCTGCCTCTAATCGCAAAGTTAGAACTTAAAGTGATTGTTTGTTAAGAAGTATGGGATATTACAAAATCTACTCTTGGAAATTTAGTTTACCGAATTCAGTAATATTTCTGGCACCGGACAAAGCCGGTATGTTTGTGGCCAGAGCGGGATTTATCTATACCCTTCGGGGGCGCATTTTTGTAGCTCTACGTTTGCCATAAGCTTTCGATGAATCAGTCGACCTGGCTCTACTCTCTTCATTTTTGATAGGGAGTTGTCGATTTTTAAAAAATGCTAAATCGATTTCACGTAATACAGCAGAATTTTTCTAATTCGTCACCTCAAGGGGATTAGAAAAAGTTACGATTTAGGCGAAGTGACGAATTATGCAAACAGGTGAAAACTCTATCATAGAAGCTCGTATGCTTTATCATAGTAACTCGTATACAGTGCTCTTATTTGCAGTAAAATACAAGCTTATGACGTTGTGGTTGAATACAACAATTAATTCCTCTACTCTATCTGGACTCCTCCATAACTAACTGCTTTAACTAAAAGGCTTCCCACGTTCTCTCAATAGGGAGTCGGGTCGCGCCTCGCACCTCATGTATAAATTCGATTAATAAATTGCGAGGTGCAACAATTCTCAGATGAAGATCCTTAATTTGTTTGAATTCCTACACGTACTAGCTGCTTAGACATCAAAAGCAAAACTGCAAATGACGTATAGCCGAACAAAACGCTTCTAAGGCATAGAAAGAGGTGATAAATTAAGCAAAGTGACGAACAGAAATGTACACAAAAGATAGGAATTCTGCCGGGACCGACGAATAAGTAACGAATTAACAAATTAACGATGACGAAGTAGACAATTTCTACTGTACTACGCATCGCCCACTTAGGACTCAAGAAGATGCTTATTAGGTGAAATCCATATAATCTACTCGACAGATTCATTTGTCACCTTTGTGGAGACTAGTTACTTGCACCTGTGAAATTCACCACGTCTGGAACAAACTGTTTTCCCATTTCTTTTAGGTTTGCATTCAACTGCAGGTGTTGATTATTCGTTATTTTGCATGTAATTTTGCTGTTCTGGATTGTTTTGTATTTCAGACTGAAAGAGCGTGCGTTTCTGGAAGACGATGATAATTTCAAACCCAGGCATACAAATATAAAAGCAAATAGAACTCTTGAAACTGAACAGCACAAGCAACTGGTCCTATTGTTTCACTGCAACCTACGCTATGCTTCATCTATACAGTTACAACCACGTGCTTGATTTTTGCAAACGCATTGCGCAGCCTGGCAATTTTTCATAACAAGGCCAAGCCACATTTTCATTTTGGCAATACTGGAACGCTTATGACATTGATTCGAATGACGAAGACATATTACTTACCAAAGATGATGAACAGGCACGTCCAGCCCCTGTTAGTCATGCTGAGCAAAACAATTACAAACCCTTGAGAGATCTGTCTTGCTGAACTTAAGCACACAGTCAACCGCGTATGCTGCGCAGAAGCTGGCAAGTGAAAGAACGGAAAGTACTGCAAGTGACAGTCACCACGTACCACCAGTGCTTTAATGTGCAGAGAGTATGTGCTGAACTGCAGCATCAAACGTTTTATTATGCGTCGTAAACATCAACGCAACCTCTTTCATTGTGCATTTGTTTGTTAAGTAGACGTTCACAACACGAATCATGGCGTTTTCAATCGCTTTCGCACATTACACAACGTCGGCAACTTTCTCTCCATCAGCCAAAGCGCGTTTTAAACCTAGTTCAAATGCAGAAGCAAAGCAGGCTTGAATACAAACATTATCCACTCAATGCAGCAGTGGCCGTAAGTTTGTTACATACCGCAGATTTGTAAATCTCAGGTTCACTTTTTTCGAGCTAAGCCAAACACACGAAAAACACTGTAGAATTAACAGATACAACGCAAAATTAGTCAGTTTGAATTGCCATTTCCTGACCAGAAAACTTCACCGACACTTCTACCCCTTTTAATGCCGCTTGCGCTACTTTTTTGTAAAGCTTTGCAACCCCATACCTCGCCAGTCGATTGAGCTAGACAGCTGTTCCAATCCTCTACGAGAGTCTACGGGTTCAGCAAGTCTTGTAGTTCAGATTTCAATTTTTTTTTGTTTTGTGTGGGGGGTTCTGCGTGGCTGATGTCACATTGGGGAGATGTTTTCACCTTTTGGGCAACTTTACCTGGCCTTGGGCGCCAACCCAATTTGTGGCTCAACCTTTTTTTGGAAACTACGCCATCATCCGAATCATTGGAGTCCTTGATTCACTTTCTAGTAAGTCTGGGGCAAAAATTATGGCTCAAAAACCCAGTTTTTGACAAAAATAAAAAAGTTTCACAAAAGTAATAATTTACCCTCTCAGGCCTAACTTCGGCCAGCCATTACTCGGCAGCAGATTGAGCTGGAGAGCTGTTCAAACCCTCTGAAGACTCGTGAAGTCTTGTAGTTTCGAATAAAATAATATTTTAAGTTTTTGGTTCATGGAGTCATGATTGGAGCCAGTTTTTCGGTTCTTTTCATGACGTCATCGGCCGATCCAATCAGCCGAATATGTGGCTCAAATTTTTTTTTAATTCTAGGCTGGAATACGAGTCTTTTGAGCCCTTGATCGACTTTCTAGCACTTCTGGTTCAAAAGTTATGCCAAAAGAATTCCAAATATTTCAAGAGTTCCCTAGGGGATTAGTGGGGACTTCCCTAATTATTTTCTGGAAGTTTGGCCATAACTTTGGAACCAAAAACGCTAGAAAGTCAGCCAAACTCTTTAAATACTCGTATTCTAGCCTAGAATCCAATAAAAACTCGAGTCAGAACAATGGCTCTTGGCGTCGGTTCCCAGAGGATGAGGACGTCATCAAAACGTAAACAAATATGCATAATCACACCCACATCATGTCAACATCAACAAAAAAAACGACATCCAAAAATTAAAAACTTTTTTTAATTTCCAAACTTCAAGACTTCACGAGTCTTTAAAGGGTTTGAAACAGCTCTCTAGCACAATCGGCTGGCGAGCTATTGCCATTGGTATAGTACGCCAGGGGGCAGCTTATGTGTGAGTAGAATTTTTGCCTATTTTTGTTTTTTTGGGCCATAATTTTGGATCCAGATATGCTAGAAAGGCAATCAATGGCTCTAAAGACTCGGATGATGTTCTAGATTCGAAAAAAATCTTGAACAAAAAATGGCTCTGTGGTTTGGCGTCCAGGGCCGGGTAACCTCAGCTAAAAACATCCCTCCATTGTGACGTCATCCACAGAGAACCTCCCACTCAAAACGAAAAAATTTTTTTAAATCTGAACTAGAACACTTGCTAAATCCGTAGATGGTTGAACAGCTCTCTAACTCAATTGGTTGGCGAATTATATTGGTGCAAAGTTCTACAAAAAAAGTGGCGCAAGCGACAGTTAGGGGTGCCTGAGCGAACAAGGTGTCTATTCGAAAAGTTGTTCACAAAAAGTCAGTTTTTTTGCAAAGTAAGACGAAAGCAAAATTCTTACACATGAAGTTTTCTGCTCACTCTATACAGTTCCTACCCTGTACAAACAACATGCACGCATGAACGACGTTTAGAAACGGGGCTACCTAACCGGACTTTGATACAACAGCGTAAATCATCATTAACGTACAGTTCACATGCACGCAAATAAAACAGCTGTAATACAACAAGATGTGTTTTTTAAGAACCGATGTTCTTTAGGCGTTTAATTTTCAACAATATATCGGTGATTATATAATCAATATGCTTGCATTTCCACGCACTTCATTCTCAAAGAAGCTGCAATTCGCGCCACTTCACTTTTCCAACCAAAGCTTCGGTCATCGTAAGTCAGCACCGATAACCTTTATACACTAGGCATGGAAATATTTCATGTGCCTGCCAGCTGCCTCACCAAAAACGCAATAGCACTATCATATGATGTTACACTTGTTAAATCATGAAGTATTCGAGGTTAGGTAATTAATCCACAATATACATTCTGCATGTTTGCAACAATATTGGAGGTTAGCTGCACTTAACAAATAAAAGAACGCGTGGATCGATCAGCCTAGCAAGCAATTTCTACAAAATCAAGCAAATTTTCCACAGAGGTTTGGGAGTTTCCCATGAAATGAAAGAGTTTCGCCAGAATGGAAACAAACATGACAGCGCTAAACGGTGCATGAAGGTTTAAAAATCAGGTTGTGCAGTTCATACTGGAATCTAGCAAAGCTGCTTTTGATGTAACTGTCTGAACTTTCGTTCATCGCCAGTACTTCAGAGAAACTTTCCTTCAGGTTTTTCATAAAAGATAAAGAAATGACTTTAAACGAAGCGAACCAAGCGACGAGGTGTGCACAATTTCAAACTACGCTAAACACCCTGGAGATTGGATTGAAGGTTATACAGTTGCAGTAAGTACGCTTTATGTAGGAAAGCGAAGAAAACTTCAACGGTCATACGGTTCCATTGCGGCATGTGCGTTAACTGGTAAGTGCCACGAAGCAAAGCGTATTCTGAATTACATATCGTTGACACAGTTCGCTGAGCAAAAGTTTTAATGAAGAAAGCAAAAAAAGCATCTCAGAAAACGGCGTTGTCCAACACTGTTGTGTGAGCAGTTGCTGTGAACTGGCCAAGTTCTCTGAGCAGCTCATGGTCTCATGTCGAAATCATTTCTCTTGGGCAAAGAAAAAGAACCGCAAAAACAAATCAATTTAATCTTGAATTGTGAAAAGAGAAGGATATCTACATGCGAGTACGAACACGGCGGGTCGAACAGTACCGCGGACTGAATATTTCCAAGGCTTCTGCCGGATGACGAGCAGTATACGCAATAAAGCGTTTTCCTGGTTAGCATACCATTTCCGCAGAATTGAACATAATTTGCCAACAGGAGAATATAACATTGACAAATGGGATGGCGCGTGTCGGAAAAGCTAATGGCGGCAGAGAAATGGCCGATGCAAATTCTTCTTTCAGTTGGTTTTATTTGAAACATATGACGGTCTCAGAAATGCGCTTTCAGTTGGAGAACAAATGTTTAACTTAGTTTTCTTTCACTCAGTCTTTTAACTCAACTGCAGCTAGCTTGCAACTCGCTTTTAGCAACTCATCTACGGTCCATTTCCATGAACACATTTCGCAATAAAAAAGTTTCTTTCATTGCGAACATTTCGTTACGAGCAAAACTTTTTTATACCTTTCTCCGATTATACTTCGATCATAGACATTTTATCAGGAAAGCTTTTATCAGGATTTTTCCATTCTACTTCCATCAAAAAAGATATTCGTACCAAAATTTTTTTCATCAAATGATCATTTAGTAATGAGAAAACCATCTTTGTCCATGTTAGAAACAATAGGTTTCAAGAAAACCATGTTTAACTACTTCATTCCAACTGACAAATCATTTTTTTTCCTATCTCAGCTCGACACTGTGGACTCACAAGTGCTGGTTTTTCTTTGCATCAGCCTTTTTGCATTGTTTTGTACCAGACGTGCATGTAAGGGCCTTCCATCCGGTCTACAACGCTTCACCGATCAAATATACCGTAACTTACATCCATATTCGATAGTCAAGAGTCATCTACCGGATGGAAGGCTTTTACTACGCGCGAAGGTACAGCTAGTGGTAACGATAGGGTATATATTAAGAACGCGCCATCCATACTCATTTGCAAAGCTGTCAAAAATTTTCCAGATCACTCGTGTCAACTTGAATTCGTACGTAGATAGTGTCCTCGCGTATGTAGCTGCTGTTGTCGATGACGTTGTGGGCGACGAAGAGGGGACAGCCCGACGCTATGTTCATATCAGTGCTTGGTCTTTTGAATGATGACGATGATGGGTCGGGCCGGAAAGTATCAGTGAGATGCTTCCTGTCAGGACCCTGGTCCAGAAGTACGAGCGTTACCTGCTCGATGTAAAAACATTTAAAGATTTCAATTAAAAACAACAAAATTGTCACAATTTTAGGTGTTTTTTGCATCACAGCAACACGACGCAGGCGCAGAATAATCTTTGCGATTTAACCAGACAAGCTTCATCGACTTAGATTGGCTTTTCGTTCATTTGTGGGAAAGCATATGGCACCTTAGCAGGTGGTCAACTGTATTGCGTTTTCAAGTAAACATTACTAGTCACAAAAAGTCAGGCAATTCCCATCGAGCAAGCAACGGCAAGGCGGCTGAGAGAAAACCCGGTCCTGAGGACACTCAAATTAAATGCATCGTTTATGCAACTGCAAAGCAAAAATTGGTGAGGTGATTGCGGTGGAGTCACTGGAATTGCATCTGAAAATCTCTTTTCCTAATCTGAAAGGACTTAAAAAGTATAACTACACTGGCTAGAGGGGCCAAATTGTCAATGCAGTTGCTTGAATAAGAGCACCAAGACAAAAAAAAACTAAACCCATTCTTACTGTTCGTCACTATGTTTCTGCGCCAACTTATGAAAAATTGGTTTCCATCGCATTTTAAAGGGTTCGCGGTGTCCCGACTTTATTGTATAACCACTCAGCAGGAAAAAAAGTAGTAGAACAGTTTGCTTTCTCGTCAACTGTGCAGCTTACATCAAGAGGGCAACATAAACCAATAAGATCGCTATGTTATCTTATTGGTTATCGGATCTGCCATGGAGTATCATCATCATTACTTTCAAACTGATAAAATTCCAGGCGGAAATCTAAGACTGTCGCTAAACACAAAAGGGTTAAGCCATACAAATTATAGCAACCACACGCTCTACTCTATCTTGGCTAATCTTTCCCACGAATCAACATCCATTGATTAGCCAATATCCCAAAACTGATCAATAAAAAGAGTTGAAAGATCAATTACTTTTCTATTGAATATTTTACATATTTCTTCCTGTCTGTCTACCGAAAGAATCTTTTCACAGCCAAGAATCAGACACTACGATCTTGTCTTTCCAAAAATCTTCCTCCGAGTGTAAAGAAAAACAGTCTTTAAGAACGTTGTTATTTCAAAACAATCCAGCTCATTGAAGCAGAGCACACATCAGTGGACATATGTGAAAGCGAAAGCTTATCTGCAATTCGGTCATATGACTACTCGAAGTTAACCTGATTAGCAGCGATTTTGTTTTCTTCAATCCAAAGTGTATATGTTACAAAGACATTGTTGTCAACCTGCAATAATCCCACTTGCCACCTAAAATTAACGAAATTGTAATCTGTCTTTGTATGGTATCATAAATCTGTCTTTGTACGGTATCACAAATCTGTCTTTGTATGGTATCATAAATCTGTCTTTGTATGGTATCATGTCTTTGTATGGTATCATATGGTATCACGGGTGCTTAAACGACCCCAGAAGTCAGTTAAAAGGCAGCCTGGACCCCGAATGAATATGTATCAAATTTAAGGACCCCTCTATTCATAAATGCTTCATAAAAAGCATCTGGTAACCAACTCGAAAATGTCTGAAATTAATATCATAAAAAGCGAAGCCATGCCTGCACAAAGAGATACAACTTTACAACCCCCCAAAAAATCAATTTTCGGGTGTGCTGGGAACGTTCATGACTTTAAATACAGTGTACTTGCTCCATTAAATTGTTTACGATAGTGGTTGAAATTATTTCCTGCGCTTTCTTAGTTCTGTACTTCGTTAATTTTACTCATTTCTGTTCGTTATTTCTTCCCAGGCGATGTTTATGTCCAGGTCTACGACACCCTTCTGGCCCCACACTTGGCCGGAGCTGCATGACTGAATGTGCGTGATATTTTACACAACACATATTTGATGTGGACCATCTTCACTAATTAAAAGCCCATCTTTAACTTAAATAGGTATTTTTGCGCCTCAGCAATACAGGGCATGAAAAGTAAACATTGATGGAGTTCACCCCACCCTCACAGCCTTCATTTTGCCGGCAGGTGCGAGTTTTTAGCAAGAGACATGCCAATACTGCTGCTAAGCCAGTAGCATGTACTATCTTAGGAGTTGCAATAGCATCTTTAAAAATGCCAGCGATTAGTTGAAACGGCTATGAACTTCGGTTGTTTTTGTGGACTGAAGGAAAGAAAACAAAATCGAATAAAGATAAAGCCACTATGCTAAGGTTATGTTTCGTAAGAGGTCCATAACAAAGCAAAATTTGACATGAAGACGTCTACGCACTTTATAAGGTTTCGCAAACGTCCTTGTTATTCCTGGACCCTGAGAAAAGCAAAAACGCATAGTTCAGTTTTACTCTTCAAACAAGGACGTAGTATACAACCTTATCCTTGACTGCTTTACCATTGAAAATTCATCTCAAACAAATACGTTTTAGGAATTTAACTGCATCGACACACGTGTTTCCTGTACAATGGCGTATGTCGCATGCAAATGTTCCATGGGCAAGAGAAACACTGCCATTTTCGTGGCACTATTTACTTTACATACATTACGCTGGATCCAGTTTTATGAAATTGGTTGAAAAAACTTGTTAACACAGATGATGCATCTACAAATCTGTACAAAAAAGTAAATTTGGTTTGAAATACCAGATTCTACTCTAGTAGCTCCAATTCCACTTTGTAGAGGTGACAGTCTCAAACAAGCCGTTGCGAACAACCCAGCATCTTGATCATCAGTTAATCTTCTACTGGGATTTTTGATTTGATCATCCATTGATCAACTACATGACTGAGGAGGTTTTCGAGGGCCCACGCAAGTTCTGTGTACAGACTGAAGGTAGTGAAAAGTGTGCAGAGGAATTGTAAACATTATGATACCACCCGTGTCAGCAAAATCTGCAGCACCTGCAGACATGTGATTGGAATGGTTGTTCGAAATAAGCAGAACTTTTCTGTCATTAAAAGCATCAACAAAATTCTTAACATGCCTAAGCCACTTGACGAATGCTTCACTGTCCATCCAACCATTCGAAGTAGCCACACTTGATTCTGAAGGACTTCCTATTATCAAACTGTACCCATATTATCAATTTGGATTCGTTACATAAACAACTGTGACTGTTCTGCCTTTTTCTGCCCCGGTTGTTATCACAACATCTTTCTGTTTTTTTTTTGCAAGCAATCACTTTCGTTGGTTTTTGCAGAGGAAATGCCAATCATCCAAGTTAAAGATTTTATCACTCCTCTGTGTTCTTTCCTCGCAGTAGTTGCTTGAGCAACTCGAAAAATCGACCACCTTACACTTAATTGAAACCTGTAGCTTGACCGTAGCTTGTGGAATCCGGCTGCCGTCAACTAAGTTCAACATGTCTTTCCAGAAAACCAGCAAGCAACGTAGCAGTAGTCCACCGTTTTGCCATGACTGAAAGGCACCTGATCAATATTTAACAGCCAGCTGGCATGCAAGTGATTTCAACTTAGCGCGTGCCAATCTAAACAACACCACATGCAGCATAAAAACATTGGTCGACTAATTGGTTTTCTGTTTCGCCATCAAACAATTTTTTGACTGCCAAGTGTGAACTTCCCGGATTTGCTGGCTTTTTCCTTCACACGCCTTCCCGTGTTGATTTGGGAATGCCATGCACACACAAGGTGCTTCACTCAAACTACAAGGCTTAGTTTTACATCAGCAATTGCCCTTTGCCTGTTTTTTTCACCCGTGAATCCCGATTGCTTTCCTTCGTATATTGCTGTAGCATATCGTACTTAAGTGACAATATAATTGAAGTCTATCCGAAGAGTAAACACTTGTGAGCAATTGGAGTACAGCGTCGTCGCGTAAACTTTCCAACAGTTTTATCACGTCATCCAAGTTAAAATGCGGCACTTCTTTTACGGCACAACGGAAATGGCATTTTTTATCACAGTCCGGTAGTTTCAGTTAAAACCAGGCATATCTGATATCTGAACCTTTCAGGATCTGAAGTTTTTCACTTGGCGTACAACTAACACTATACACTCGTGTATTACTGTGTATCATAACTCATTGCCAGGTAAAACGCTACAAGGCATACTTCCAAACACTATGTAAGACACAAATCAGTTTTCAAAATGAGAAGATTCTTCTTTAATTCGAGTAGCTGCCAATCTGATGATGGTCCAGGTAGCGACTAATCGACAATGTAACGTTCGGAAAGATCAACCCTAACAACATTGCCAAAATCGGTTTCAAACATATGAACTGAAAGCTGTTCGATTAACTGCGAGCTAGCTGCAAGCTTTCTTAGTTGGAGATGGATCATGTCAAGAAGTAAGCTCTACACGCAATGCTTTAGTAGCATTGGATGTGGTTCCTGGAAAGAAAGCCTGCTATTTACTCACAGCATTATGTTCATACCACATATGTTTTAGGAACACAACCAAGCTTCATTTGCAGCCACTCATAAACGTGGTTAATTAACTTGCCTTTTGTCGAAATGGCCATGGCAGAAGGGCATCGTATTCACCTTTCATCACAACGAAGAACAGAGACATGTGTGTTCCCTTGCCTGCAACACAACAGTTCATTGCTCAGTTGCTAGTCAACAACTCAAAATTATCCAAGGGAAGAAGGTACCAGAGAGATCAAACATTACTAATGAAATTCGCCCATGAAACAGAGTTGCAAAAAAGCTTAGAATACGGTAAATTTCACATGGCAACTACTTTTTTCAACTGCAGCTCAACTAAAGAACCACAGTATTTTGATGTCGTCCAAAATTCCTTGCAACCTGAAGGCAGTCTTCCCTGACTTCGTTTAAAGCCAGCAAAACACAGACAGTGACTGAGGGCAGGCGTGACACAATCGGCGTTTTTTCCATTTGAATTTAAGAAAACTGCTTTTTTATGCAGCTTTCATAATAATGGGAAATGAAGTGCTGCATGTGCACGAGCAAAATATTTAATAGCGTTTTCAGTTATGAAACACAAACAGACCAAAATATCAAAACGAAAAAGTCTTATTTTAAGTATGACGCGGAAAATGAAACAGCGCTGCTTGTTTAAACACTTCGAAAAATATAACGACATCCGCGATAAACCGAATCGTTTTTCTCTGTCGTATTTGTTGAGGAACCACACCCAGCTTTTCTGGACATTTTCAAATAAGTGTTATCAACAAAACAAATGCAAAATCATTATTCAAGAAATACGAGAGCGCTCTGTCTGATGCTCAATACCTTTTTTGGAATATCAGTCCCCATTTACCAGTAAGCGGTTTCTCCCAACCACATTGATGAAGAACTCCTTAACTTGTGTAACTTATGTTAGTCCGTTCTGCTTTTATTTTTGGTTTTTCCGTTACTGCATGGTGTATTTGCAGGCGGTTTCCTGCTAGTGACGGTGACATGTAATTTCTTCATTGGTTTCACGAAGTTCGTTATTGTCATATGCTACAGATCCTCGAACTGTCGTTAAAAGCAGCCATGTGACATTTTTATCACTCCATTTACTTTCTTTTGCTGCTTGTAAACCTCTAGCATTTGCGTATCAGGAGAAACTGAAGATGATTCAACATAGCAATCTACATCCTGTGCCTGATTTTAGCTAGAACGCCTTGTTCTATGTGACTACAGTGCAACGACAGTCGATCCATAAATACGGTCAAAGAATCGGCGCATGCACCAGAGCGTTCCACACGTATAACTAGTCTTGTTCATCAGAATGTGAATTCCATGGGATGGTAGACTTGAAAAATTTCCCATGCCCGTCCTTAGTTCTTTTACATCTTATAGGAGGAATTCTATGAGGTTGAATACAATTACTATACTCACCTCAGCGTTAAGTATCACACGCGGAGTGCCATGGCGTAGTGATGTGAAGCCCCCGACCAAGAAAAGGTCACCAAATTCTTATTGGCCCCCTAACTGGAAGTTGGGGTGTTTTAACCACGACTCTGGAGGCTATACATTAAACATGCATACGAAATAATGTACTTCGTATCAGTAGTTACGTAGGAATCGCATGGGATGGGCACTGAGCAGTCGCAAATTGCCATCGGATGGGACAGAAAGAAGTGTCCCATGGACAAGTCTGCGTATGACAGATTCAACAAGAACTCAGTACATTAGACTACACAGAACTAAAAAAGCCTGTTCAAGCAATCTTACCCATGCCATCTCCGTTTAAATAAATACGAGCACACATCTTGTAGCCATACCGGCTGGTGTAAAAAGGCTGGCTGTACAAAGATAACGTTCTTCCAGCAACAGCATCCCGTTTTCTTCTCATGTAATCTTTTATCTTCCATACAAGGGTGCCATTATAGCTGGTATTTTCCAAAACCTTAAAACCACAATCGCGAAGTTAATCATCTCTTTTTCTAATAAAAAATAACCAACCTGCCGAACGAAAGCAGCGAAACAGCAACTCGCACAACGTGACAAACTCAAATAGCCACTGCTGTAAAGCGAACCGGCTGACAAAGGCGTGAAACTGTCAAGAGTCATGAGAGCGCAAAAATGCAACCCACGTTTTCTCCCACTTGGCTTAAGAACAAACTGATTTTACAACTATACACTAAGTCACGTACAACTGAAGCAGTTTCAACATGCTGGTAATAAAGTAACGCAAGCAACAGGAATGGATTAAAAAAAGACGCTTCGCAGCTCGTCGGTACAAAGTGTAACACGGTTTATGAAATTCGAAACCACACAAACCATTTCATATTAATTTCGCACTCTTGCTCGCTGAGCTGCTGGTGCAAAAAGAAAGCGAAAATGCCTACTGGAGACAAATTTAATGTTACAAATTCTAAAGATGGCAGGAAAATCTGTGTATACCTTCAGCAGATAAACTAAAAACGATCTGTTCAACAACATTGAAGCAACTCTTGCTGAAAAAAAAGCGTCGACAATCTATGCGACCGCAAATCTGAATGCACCTTTTTAGATACAAAGGATACGAACATTTTTCGGAAAAAGCGCGGAAACTTGCGCGTTCATTAAAAAGCAAAACAAGTTAAAATCTGCTTTCCTCGCCCGCGTCGCGTTTTTTTTTATTTAAAGTACAAGAAAAAACGCTGGCTTTGCATCTCCTTCTTTGGGATTTCCGCAATTTGGCCATGAGCGCAGGTTCAATTACTGCGACATGGGAGTAAACTCAATGTGTCCATTAATTCTGTAGGCATAGTTGCCGTTTACTGAAATAAGCGGTTGCAACAGAATACCATTCAGCAAAAATTGGTATACTATACATCAGGAAGATAAGCAGGTTAAGTAATTGTTGCTCTATGCTCGTAAAACTAAACTAATCAGGATACTTTGGCAAAGCTTATTTATATTTCAAAACTTTGAAAAGAAAACAAAGAGTGGCCGCATGAAGTTTGAAATACTGGAATAGTGATGCTTTTGTCATTCGTCAGCATGCGACCGTCGCGTTTTTTTCTTATTTGAAAGCTTAATGGTGGCGGCCACAGTCGCCGCAGCCTCTGTGCAACTGTATGTCTTCCGACTAACAACAGTTGGTGAAAAAAGATCACTTATACATATGTGAAGCAAAACATGTGTTCACAATTATAAAATTCACATGTTCTTATTATCTGTCACTTATGCAAAAAAAAACAAAAACAGTACAACATGCGTATAATGCGTTAAAAAGTCCTGCACTGAAAGACTTCATTCGTAACGTGTTTGGTTGCCAGAAAGCTGCTGAGTTACGAGTCCTTGACGTTTGTCAGCAAAGCTTCTTGCACATATCGAGCAGAACCACGATTTAATTGTTCAAGTTTCGACAGCCACAATGGTCTCGCGCGGAAACACGCTTATCAGGAAATAACGCTTCACTCAATAGGTCTACATATCGATTTGAATCATCAGGCGCTAGCGGATTGTTCAACAGAGTTTTATTCTTAAATCAGCAACCTTTCAAAACACATTCCCACCTGGAATCGTAAATCCATTTCAGCGATGCGCACATCGTACATTCCCAACTGTCTTTCAAAAGCGTCAAGAATTTGCATGTCTGCAATTAGTGAGCAGTATAAGTTAGGTTGTTACTTCAAACCAGGACTGGATCCACACCAGGCGTTCGTGGGTGGCGGATGGCAGTCGGTACAAAGAGCGCCAAAATGCATAGTTTCAATTCTACGTTTGTTGCAACGCTGTCTTGCACGTGCACTCAAAAGTTTTGGCTTCAGAAGGTTAGCAAACAAGATTGCTTACTCAGTGTCTGAAGTTCTAAATCAGCTACGTCCAACCAGAATGGCTTACTGAGCCAAAAATTATGTCACTACCTTAACCAGGGCCGCACATTGAGTAAAATATTAATGAGGGACGCACTTTGAATGGCTTACTTTGATCTTACCAAACTAAATTTAGCTTAAGCTAATATACTGAAAGCGTTCGAATCCTTACTGCAATGGTAACAGACATGATAAAGTGGCACTGAAGAGTAAGGACCACCTACATCAAAAATTTCAAATTCAAAATTATCAAAACAAGGACGGGTTGTCAGCAGGGTTGCCAAATTGGCCTTTTTAGGCCAAATTTAAGAAATATAGCCTCGTTTCAAGTTGGTTGGCCTAAAAAACTTTAGTCAAGTTGGCTGGCCTTAAAAAATTTGCTTGGCCTTTTTTACGTGGAAATAGATTCTTATGAAGGAAAATATTGCTATTCCATTTTTTTCGGCAACATATTTGCAAAATTTTTGTAATAAATGCTACATCAGACGCCCGCATTCTGATATTAGTAACATTTAAGGGATGATAGATTCCAAACTACGTTTTTGCGTAATCACTGGAAGTGTGTGCACCTACTGCACTGTGTAGTGTCTATTGTGTTGTGAGCACCAAGCAGGCTCAGCGCTTGCAGACAAGTCTGCGTCTCCGCGATAGAAATGCGACAATTCCGTCGAAGTGGAAGGGCTCCTATGATTCTGATCGTAAGTACAGGCAGGAGTGAATGGGAGAGACTTTCGTGCAGAAAGCTGCCGATGGATCAGTACGCAAACTGTGATACCATTGTACCCAAAGTGTGCAAATTCACAAACCATGAAAAGTCAGGGAAGATCAGTGCCTCAATACAATGCCAAACAAGATTTAATCCTAATTTTGAATAATTTTTTTGATATTCTTGTAAGTTAGATGCTTTTTTGTGACAAAGGAATGGCAGTACCGCAAATAAATTTTGCCTTTTTTCTGGCCTGTAAACAGTCGGTTTGGCCTTTTTTCTGTCCTCTTTTTAGCATTGTTTGGCTTTGTACTAAAATTTTCATCTGGCAACCCTGGTCAGTAGGCCAATTTGGAGTACTTTTACCACAGCGAAAACCTAAACTGGCCCGCACAAAACCTTCGACTGGGCCGTATGCGGACTGCGGGTTGGATATAGCTGTTCTAAACTGAACCGTAGCAGTATTTGAGCATTTACGAGTGGAGTGCCAAGACTGACCTGCCGGTTGGCTGTCGCTTTGCTGAAGTGATATAAGCAGTAGCGCAAGTTGCGCCCAGGACAAAATACAACTTAAGCGCCTCCATGTGGAAACTGTAAACCACCGCAAGCAACTACTAATGAGAACCTAAAAGCTATACTCCACGTAGCCCACACAAATTGTTCCACGGTTGACTGCTGAATTGGCAATGCAGGCAAATATTGCAAAAATATTTGTACGTTGCATCAGATGTAGAAATGTGCATCTTCAGTAGCTTTACAGCGTGATACTGGCTTTGCCTGTTCGAAACACTGTCAGTGTTTCAACAAAAATTTTGACCCACCGCATGAAAAAAACATTACTATATCACTAAAAAGATATCTAGAAAATGATTTTTGAATAGTAAATATTCTTTAAATAAATAGATTAACTCAAAGCCTTTACTCATGTATCTAGCGACAACAACAATTGCTTACTTCTAAAATAATTTATTTTCCATTGTTGACAGCCAATATTCATTCACGTTATGTTAAGGATTCGGAGTAAGAAATTTCGGAAAGGTCGGAGACAAAATTGGACGCTAGGTGTCGGAGTCGGACACTGTCACTTTACCTCCGACTCCGCAACCCTGCCATACAACTTGCAAGAATGTGTTTTACTTTTCACAGCAGACCCATATATGTGGGCNCTTGAAAGATGNTTTACTGCTCTTTCAGCAGCAGGAACATTTTCAATCCATCTGTGTAACTTATACTTAAGTGGAAACATCTTGGATTTGGCGACCACTTGAAAATCTTATCTTCTTGCAGGTGTTTTGTGAATCAACTGAAATCAAGCTGTCAAAAATTAAATATCTGCCATCCCGATTGCACTGCCCTTTCGTTCAAAGCATTACACAGTTTGTTTAAGCTGCATGATAACACTTTTACCAGACTTGCCTAAGTTTTCAAAGTTTGTTTCTTTCGTTTTTTTCAAACTTGTTGCAAAGCTCGAATTGACATTGGGGCCAGTAGCCATTGACAGTTGCACAATGTTCTTATGTCCTAATGTGTCTTCTGTGATTTCATGAACACAATCATATATCTCAGTTGCTATGGCATATCCCATACATTTTGAGTCGAAGTAGCGTGTAACGACTTTATGGCCTTCCTAAAACTGAACAAGGAAATCCATTTGCTTTTCATGAAGATGCTGGCAACATTCGCCAAACAGTAAAACATAATTGTCATCACCGACCTTTCCAAGCAGTGACTTTTGAATAAATGGGGCGACACCATGACACAAAAGATGCATGGTTTTTGTTTTACGACAGAAAATTTGTCACAACCCTGCTTGCGGCTTGTTGAAAGCATTCTTATTTTTCCGAAAAACGCACACTTTTCTTTCCTGCAAAGATTGCGAAATTGAATTTAGGTTGCTGCTACAGTAGACTAAAACAGCAAAACCATGAAATTCAGCAGTTGATGCAGTAAAGATTTGTTGCTACGCTTGAATGCTTGCAAGGTCACTCAATGTAAATCTTAGACATTTTAAAACTAATTAGTGTAACCAAGGGCTATTCTGCTCAGATACTTTGATTTCTTTTTCTTTTAGAATGTCCATACTTTTTCAACACTTCACGCATATTTTTGCCAAATCCAATGCTTTTTCAAGTCTTGAAAACCGTTTTTGAAAGTCAATACTTTCTATACCGCGTGGGAACTCTGTCACAACCGAAGATTCCCGAGTGCTTTGCTGTTTGTTGCAGTGAACAGTTGACGTAGCTTATATGAGTGAAGTCGATACATAGCATTAATGCCGTTTTGCTTTACTTTGATCATTACATTGGATAACACTAATTGAAGAGCCGGCGGGCCGGACGGGCCGTGTTTCCAAATGAAAAACGTGAACTTTCAGCGGGCTGCACAGAAGACAGAAGGGCGGGCCGGTGGGCTGCACAAAAAGGA
>JGI24021J15306_10002726_pt1 | contig 19373 bp, 10 predicted proteins | sample Ectturendosymbi1_FD_15306 | JGI IMG/M metagenome (IMG submission 15306)
CAAATAGGCACATATACCCCTAGGGGTACATGTACCCCAGGTTGGGACTCTGGTCTTGAGTGCACTGCTCGTCCAATCTCCTCAGTGGAGCGTGTAGCTTAGATCGCTTTGTTTTTTCCTTTCAATTTCCTGCGCTGCAAGGACATATGCTCACTTAAAGCTAGTGAATTACAGTTGTTTTTTAAAACCTTGACACCGTTGAACACTGACTTCCGAACAACGTCTTTTTCCAATAACTTTTTAAATACCTTTTGGTGACCAATTTCATTACTACTACGTTCATATTTTTTATTCATTTACGTGTTTGTCTGAGACGCAAGGTCCATATCACGTTCGTTGAAAGAAGACAAGGATACAGAAATTCTTACCCACAATACTTCACAGGGTAGAAGTTATTTGGTACCCGCAGTCGTGTTTTAGACCAGTGTTTCACAAACTGTGGGTTGCAACCCAAACAGGGGCGCAAACATTCAAAAAATGGGTCACGCCGAGGCGATCCAAACCCGAGTTGTATTTTTTTCAACGTTACCGCTGATTGCAGCGCCGGGTTTAGGGGAGGGCCCAAGGGGTCCATGGCCCCCCGCCAAATGGGCCCCACCATGTTCATGTGTTTTGGCATATGTGCGACATGTGCGTGCCACTTAGTCATTTTTAGCGAGGAAAGTTTGTTTGTAGAGTGGGTGCTAATAGTTATCGGTCGGTCAGATGGCAGTATTTCTCTTAAATAATAATGTATTGTGAAGATACAACTCTTACACTTATAAGTTTCCTTAAAGTCGGTCAGGTATCCGAATCTAGTGAATGCAAAGCCAAGGGAAAGTCACGTAAAAACGTCTCTATTCGTTGCTGTTAAATTTTGCGTCTGCCTTGCCCAGATTTGCCCAGGTCGCATACGAGCAGCATTGTTGAATAGAGCTACCATATTTCCTCTCTTTGGAAGACCTGTTCTTTTTTTTGGAAGACCTGTCCTCCTTCTTCATGAAAAGTTTACATAGCTACTGTAGGGAGCCCACTATCCAACACTCAGAAAAAAAAACTTGAGAAATGGTGGTGGATCCGGATGTGGATGGCTATACGACTGTAAAACCCTGAATCACCGGAAAATAATCCGAAAAACGAAAAAAAACTACTGAAAACCAAAAGAATGCTAAAACCGAAATATAAGACAAGTGAGGGCTCGGTTTTTACATTTAGCTTACCGGACGGGGGAGGGGGGACGATTTGCTCCTCTGCCCCCATCCGTTACGCCACTGGCTATAATATATTGTATTTTCATACAGAAAGCTGTCCCTACTCAACTGCAATAAGATACGAGCTGGTGGCGTGGCTGTGGGAGGGCTTCCAAGTTATCCGATTTATCTGTGTTTTCGTTTAGTTAATTTGTCGGCTGGAAAGGCGGGAATGCTTTCACACTAGTCGTTACATAACAACGGTAAATCCTTTTTCAGTATCTCGATGACTTTGGCATTAGAGTGCGGACTGCTGACTCTATTGTAATAGCTTTGCTGATGAACCGTGATACGGTGAAACAGTGTATTGTACATAGCTTAGTGTAATAGTTTCTAGTAATTATAGCTAGTCAGTAATGGGAAGGAAGACAGATGCCTCCACGTGGCCCTCCCTGTTGCGGCTTTTCTCGAAATTCTTACTACATCTGTCGCTTCCAGAGCAACCACTGCTACCCGTGCTGGATGTGTTCAGCGTGGGCTGGGTCAGAATACGCTCTTGATGACCCACGACCCAGCATTCTCCAGCTGAACACCAAGGTGCTCACTGCAAACAAGATCTTCGTCATTGAGCAGCTTTAGCCTATAAGAACAAGGCTTTCATCATCGTCCTACATGAGACCCACTGCACAACTGCAGACAAGCTATAGTGATTCCCAACTTTTCACTAGCTGGGTCAGTCCTGAGCACAGTGGCGTAGCTAGAGTGTGGGCTGCCCGGGGCGGCCCTTGGGTTTGGCGCCCCCAAAACTCATAAAAATAGGTATTGCACAGTGACTGGCTCTTAAAGCTTTGTAGGCTATATATATTAACTAGTCTGTGCACTATTATAACATTACAGCACACACATGCTCAAACATGGCATGCTTTGAAGACACACCAAAAAACTCAAAACATTGTAAGTAACAGTTAAACAAAAAGCAAAAAAGACATCTCGGGAAAAATAGTGAAACAAGTGTAAAACATCAGGACCATCTTTATTTCTGAAATGAAAACTACAATTTTCTACACAGTAACTTTTCTTGCCTTTTTGTTGACAAATTCTTCAATGGCAATGTCAAAATTTATTTCATCTGTCAATTGTTGCTCATAGACAGTAAGGCAAGATTTCTCGACTGCAAAGTGCTCATACTAGATCATAATTAATTCTTGATCAGTGTTAGTTTCGAAAAACTCTTCTGACAGGTAGCAGCACTAACGGCAATTATGAGGAAAACCCGCAGCATTATTACTGTATTTGGAACAGAGTTCCCAAGTTTATACTTTTGAATAAACTGCAAAAATCAAGGGGCCTTCTTTCTCTACTGTACTGTGAACTGTACATCGGCAACATGGTATAACTGAGATGCAACAATAACGTTCTTCTTAATTGCACAACAATGAACAACAAGCGACGCAACAACTGTCAATATTTCTTTTTCGGCTATTAACTGCATTCAACCTTCTGTAACTGGCCTACTTGGAACCTGAATGCAGCACGGTGATCTGAAAATTTTCATAATGACGCATCAACATACTGAAGCAAGAAATCATTTCCCCTAAAAAAACGAGGAACCCTTAAAACTCACGTAATCCCACTACATGTTTTGCGGAATACTACGGTTCCGCATAACCCTTTTAAAGAGCACTGAGCTGGATTATATTTCTCCACACACGGAAATCAATTTTGACGAGCACAAATCCAACTACACATTTATTAGATTTTTACACATAAATGTTTTTTAGACCCAACAAAGCGCTTTTACTCGCGGGTAAAAAACTGAAGAGCACTTACAATAGCTTAGAGCTCACCACAGCCATACGTTTGCCGACAGTCATCCACCATACAGTACTCCTAAGTTCTATGACGTCATATAAGGACTACGATCAAACGTCAACAACCAGCCAACACTCGATTAGCCAACCGTGTTACTTCTAGTGAATCAGTAATATTTGACATCAAGTGAGTTGATATGCGTATTGAGAACCGTGTTTCAGTGTCATGTAAAAAAGCCTATTGATAAAACAACCCTGATAGAAGACTGTTTATTCTTTGGCTAAGATAACAATTGCTTAAATACACATGCCACAGTTTAAATTACTCAAAAAAATCAAAAACGTCCTTCAACTGCAAGTAGTGTCCCGACATCAAAACCACTTTTATTTCAATAGATCCTGCACAGGTTTATAGCCAACAGAATAGCCCATAGTGCCGCCAGGGGCGGACCGCCCCACCTTAGCTACGCCACTGCCTGAGCAGGAAGCACGGCCTTGCCACGTTTGTCCACGAGCGGTTGGAATGGTCACTGGTCGATCAGTCTCCAGAACAATCAGAGACAGTGATTGTGCGTAGATGTCGCAGGATATACAGTAAGATAATTAACGTCTACAAACCTCTCACGCTCGCGGTTCACATTTCTGCAGTGCCATTTTCACGAGGTGTCTCGCAGTCATGCCTTGCAAGTGTTTGCGGCGATAAGCAGAGTTAAGTGCGCAATTACTTAAACGTGACAAGAGGCATGGGCGTGCAGTTGAACACGACCGGAACTGTGTATGACTACACTTTAAGTGGCTTTGGTAGCTTTGACAAGCAAGGACAGTTCAAAATCTCAAACAGTAATTTTTATGAAGAAAGGACTAACATGAAAATGAAATCTCTTATATTTTATCTTGAGACATAAATTACTTTTAATAGGCAAATCAAGTCTATCTTCTGGTGTTGACCTTCATGTTTATTTGCATACGTTGCGCCCACCGATTCAGGTAGGTTTCACCAGAGGCGATGTTGGTAACCACCTCAAATGCAATTTACCAATAAAAAAGCAGTGATCAAAATGACGTACAATGACAAGGAGAGATCAACATGTAAAGGAAATGAGTGGCAACTGACTAAAATTAACGGGGAAGGAACAGGTGGCTGGTGAAGACACAGTGAATCCTCAAGAGACGCAAAATTTTCAAAAATACCCAGCGATCAAATCACCTAAAGAAAGAATAAAATGCACAGTACAAAGCCATTGGCTAGTGTAAAATTCACGGTAATTAGAAAATTATTACAAATAAAGAAACATTATGCAATGTTCAAGTTAATTGAACAACAAAATTTCATGCTTGTTTAAAGATATTATAGTTGTCTATATAGCTAGGGAATTTACGCTTTTATCATTAGCAGTGTTCGCTTTTAAATTAATATACAATGACTTTTGCGAAACAGGTTTGTGATGACTGTTCGCGTGATTATTGGTGTGCATTTAAAAACATTGCTCCGAGGGAGACTACTGCATGAATGGGCGAAACGTCGGCAAGTAAACGAAATAAAGGTCATCGTCAAAAGAAAGGTGTGATTTGTTTGAAATTAAAACCTGATGGCAACTGCCACGAAAACTATGTGCAGCAGAAGTAGCAGCATAAATAATTTTGTGTTTTGTACTAAGTGTTTGGTAGGAAACTGTTTAGCAGTAATGGTACGATTGAAACTGTTTTGCCTGATGCAGGCAGTGTCAAAGGCGTTGTGCATCTACATTCACTCGAAACCTTGGTCTGGTTGAGTGTATACGAATATGTCGCACAAAATGTTTATGCTACTTACAAATTAAGTTTTGAAATAACTAAATTTGATTCAAATGTTGGTGTCATATTTAGTCAATCTTCCATGTTGTTTAAGAGTTTAAAAGTATTCAAACCCGATAAGCGCTACATTGTATTTTATTGATTTAATCGAAATCAATTAGCTCTGCCTCGTTTTCGGTGAGTTCAAAACTGATAACTAATCTTATGCTATGTTTACGGTTGTAGTTTTTGATTTGCGTCACATCTCACTTCATACTACTGCTCAAACTGTTCAAAGACACCTTATCTTCATGGGGGTATGCTGCGAGCAGGTGGTGGTGATAGTTCTTATACATCTCTCTGGCCGAATAGGGCGTTGATTGTTATGTAAAAAGAAGTGGAGTGCCAATAGTCGTTCCCGCATTTACCATTATCACGAAAAAGAGGTAATCCGAAATACTGCTTTTGTCTCAAAATGTTGTCACTGACGCCACTCCAGCATATTCGCTTTAAATGCCAACAAAATGTGAGATATTTCCCCTTTGATTTCAAATCGCCATCCAAGTTTTACTTCAAAATGCAATAGAATTTGAACGTTTCCCCAATTTCTTTGATGGGGATTTTTTACGCAGTTAACTGCCCCTTTGCTGTTTTCATGCAGGTACTTGTAACCTGTTGCAGCTTGTCCACGGATGTCACGTGCGCACAATGTGGTCGGGAGTTTCCCATTTTAACTCACTTGCCGCATGAGAAGCCTTTGATGGATTTCACGTGGTAAACAAGGTCGTTGCCAGCAAAGTAAGGCCTCAGGCTGCTTGTAAGTTGAAATGTTTTTCCTGCAGGAAGTGTGTTGATTTCTAAGTTACACAAGGTTAAAGCAAGGCCACTGAGGGCAACCATCTATTTACTGACCAGTTTGCACCGCATGGAATTTTTTTGAGGTAAAGCCAACAAATTCCACTAAGTGCGTTAAAGGTTAAGCGAAGATTTGCGGCTTACGGCGCAAATACGAGGAGGCCAAAATGGTCTTTAAGTAAGTTGAGGTCGCACCGGTTTTTTCTTATTGCATGTCTGATGCACCTACAAAAAAGTTTAATTCGAAGACGGAGGATGGCAAAAACAAAGAAAAAAGGCTTTTGTTTTGCAAAGTGTATGGCTATCCTTTAAAATTAGCCGTTGAAGATGATTTTCTTGTCAAATTCGTTGACAATTTAAGTGAACCGTTGTTTCCAAGAAAGTAACAGATGTAAAAGTCGTGTACAAAGAGTTTTAAAGCAAGGATATTTAACGTTCTAAACTAGCAATTGGGTTATTACGAAGTAATATGAAAGCGTTGGTAAAACCACAATTCGTAGCCTTCAAAAAGAATATTCGTGATATTTGGAAGTCAAAATCTTTGAAAAGTAAGCTCACCAGCACATTATAAATTTATGTGAAGAATTGACATCAAAACTCAATCGTGCTTGCAGTTTCTGTATTTGTAGCATAACCGCTACATATTCGTTTCTGCGCTTCAGCTATTTGATGTAACTCGTTGAAATTGACAATAAAAGCAAAGGAACCCATAGCAATCACTCATCTTAGTTTTGCCACCGGCGGAATAGGCAGAAAGTTTGGCTTGTGCTCCCGTTTTATGCTGGTCAAACCTCAAACAGCGCGACCACTTCGGGACGCCGGTGTCTGACATATTTGACTAAGCAAGCGGTTGTCTGCGTAGCAGCTGTAGTAATTGTGCCGAGTCATTGACAATGCGACAATGCAGTAGCTTTTCCCGTGTTTGTCTGTTGTTGCGCATCAAGAGGAACACAAGCGGCACAGTGCTGTTTTTCAGTCTCTATATATTTTTCGACTGAAGTTACATCCACTCTATCGGACTGTGAACCATACACTCCAAATCTATGTTGCTGTAAACCAGTGGTTCCCAACCGGGGTGCCGCGGCACCCTAGGGTGCCATTTTACAATACTGAAGGGTGCCAAAATGTTAATACGTTTTTTCAATATATCATTAAAATACGTTTTCCAAAGGCCATCAAACCTTGAAGCAAATTGCTATGGGTTCACCACTTGGTGCAGCAAATTGCATTTCTCTTCTGTAGGGTACCGCAAGCCTAAAAAGGTTGGGAAACACTGCTGTAAACAAACGAAAAAAGGTCTTGAAATGTAAGACAACCACTTACTAAGCAAAAGTCCTCTGTCTTTATTGCCTATTTCGCTCAGTATGCTAGGCCAATATAAGTTTTTAAACGCCAATTTTACGGTGAGATAAACTTTATCTTGAACTGTGCAAATACCAAGTTATCATGATGCACTCAAACATAATTTTTTGTGAATCTATTTTGCTGACAATATCGCTTTGGTCTCGTGATGGGTACTGGCTGCAAGTGGGTGCAACGGTGTTGCAACCAGGCCGGCAATGTCTAAACAGGTGACGTCATGCAAGACTTGATGGCGTCGATCTGAAGGTGTCATTACATTAATTGCGTAGCCAGATGTTAACCAGGGTCCTCAACCGGGGGAATTCCCCACCAAGGGGGAATTTTGTATTTAGGATTTTGTTCACAATACAATATAGTTAAGCTTATCAATTGGGAAGAGTTTAGTTTCTCTTCTTAGTGTACTGATGTAAAAGTGTTATTTACAAACTAAATTTCTATAGGGGGGATTTTATCTGTGAATAACAGGGGTGCATGGATAAGAAAGGTTGAGAACCACTATGTTAGACCCAGGCGAACAAGGAAGCTGTAAGTTTCGCAAAACACTTCATACGCTAAAAAGTTGTGAACGAGATAACAGACACCTACATTTCAAGTAGCAGTAGAGCAAAATATGAGGATGTTGATGGAGATGTGAAAACCCATAGCAAGAAAAACAACTGTTGGACAGTTTTGAAGCATGTGAAAAATACGTGCAATTTTCACAGTGGCCCTAGTTGTTCCTGAATGGAAATCTTGCGTTGTCACTGCAAGGTTTCATTGCAGAACGTTTTAACATTAATTCAAGCAATACCAAAAAAATAGCAGGGCAGTGCTTTTCAATCTTTTTTTCCTTACGGCTCACTAATAAATTCTGGATTTGGCCGCGACACATCTATCTTATGAAGGCGAAAACCTACTCTTCACTAAATTTGCAAGGGAAGCTATTGTGATGTAAGATAATTAACGAACACTTCACGCATTCAGACAATTGTAATGGCGCATATGTCCGTTTAAGTATGTTACGTTTTGTTGCTTCTGAACAGTGCGGGAACATCAGAGTAAAACTATTACGTTAAGATTAAAAGTATAAATGCAAAGCAATACAATACGGACCAAATATTGCATAAGCTTTTTGTAAGAGCCTGAAACGTTCGTGGCACACTTCAGATTCTTTCGAGACACATTGGTGTGCCACCGCCACGGCATGCAGTTTGGGAAATCCTACGTAGGGTATATCGCTAAGCTATGATGAAACGGCATAGTTTTATGACGATGCACAGTTTTACGGCATTGTTTTTTTCAGTGTCAAGCGAACTTTCTGACTTGCAAAATCACTGACTTCACATCATCTGCGCATGCGCAGAGTGATATTCCACGTCATGCATTTTGCAAACGGTGACTGTTCAATGAGATGTCAATTATGCTGAGAACTGATGATTAGGGTTGTGGGTTAGGGCGTAGGGTTAGAAAAAGAGAAATAACTGACATCTAAGACTAAGTCAAATATTTTCCAGTGGTTAGTTATTCCCAAACTGTCACATTTTTGGATTATCTGACATCTAAAAAAGTTATTATTTTCGCAACAGATATCAAAAAATTAACCGGCAAAGTTTATTCCTTTTCTCTGAGAAGCACTGACATACAAGAGTAGGGCAGAAATTTGGCAAAGTCAGAAATTTCGCTTCACACTGGACTTTCGAAAAAAATTATTCTTGTTTTTAACATTTGGGAGGGTATTAAAATTCCTTAAAAAATGAAAAAAGACCCAGTGTGGTTACCCATTTGCACATTTAGTTAATTGTTGAGCATTTTTAGCAACTAGCTATTGCGATGTAATGATTCAATTCACGTGCACGTTAGAAATCCGGTATGCAGTCCTCTTGTACAGACACTAAGGCCAAGCCCTTCCGATTTTTCGTAAAAGATTACATCACAAATTTACAATGACGTGGAATGGTCAAACCGGCTTTCTTACCGGCAAAACCGCTGTTTTCGGTCCGAATATGTTTCATCTGGCAAGTCATTCTAATCATTTTCTTTAATTTTCCTTCTCATCTTTTAATGTGCTGTATCCGAACAATGTACTCTGGCCCTACCTGAAAACGAGCACTGTCGGTGATCCTGCTCGAGTTCTAACATAAATTTGTTTCGTGTGCAGGGCAATATTTCGGAAAATTTTCATTCCGAAAAGTATCCCTGCAGCAAAAATTGAAGTTTCGCAACTTAATTTGCGGTAAGTGGGGTCATTAATGAACTACCCTCAACATAGACGTGTTACAGATGATGATGTTTTGTTTTTACGGTGCCAACAGAAAGCGGAACTGCATGTTCCTCGTGCCCAGCTGCATGTGTGTACAGCTGTGCGGCTGTCCGCTGGCTGATGAGCCTATATGGTACTGGTTTTTAACACCAAAAATGCAATAATAGCAATAAAAACTTATTTCTTCCTTAAAAGCATGCCTTCAAATGTGATAAGTTTTTTTTGCTAGTTCAGCCATACCGCCAAGATCAGAATAACGTGGAAGGTTTAGGAACCCGCAGGCTTGCACTAGCCATTAACAAGGAGAATTCATACAGTCACAAAATTTGGAAGTATCAAATGTTTAACGCAAACGTAGAATAGTTAGGTTTCTATTCAAGCATTTGACTTGTCAGCTCCATTAAAAACAGCATAATATTTGACTGCAGCATGATCGTGTACAAAACAGCTATAAAAATGCCTTCAAGTACATGTTATAAGACGCAACTTGCAAGTGAACTGGGAGCGCATATATTTTTATCATTTTCAAAAAAAACTTTAAGGTACTCGTAAATGAAGCCTCTAAATTGTTGATGTTGTTCAAATAAAACCTCTCAGTTGTTGCTGTTGAATCTTAGTGCTATCAACTGCTACTTTCTGATCAGACGTTCCCCACACTTGGCACCACAGCATCTGGAAAGCTTGCATTTCCTACAGCTATAATAAATATGCCGTCCCAGAAGTCTACAGCTATATTCTTTAGTGAAGACGTTTAGGTGAATGGCATTGTCAGCACGGTCTGTCAAACACAAGCTTAACGAGCAAAACATTTTTGAAGGCAGTTGTGAACGAAGAGGTATCAGTGGTCTCTTCATCAAAATATCTTTTGATGTGGGCAAAGGTCAACATTTTTCTTAACTTCCACACCACCAACATGCTTTTATTAGTATTATTCTCACGGTAGAGTCGCACACCCGAGCTGTTTCGTCAACTTCACTTATGGTGGCACGTGCTGCGTAAATTCTTCAATGGCGCTGTCTGTCTTAAAAAGTCTGCGCATCTATTACATTACAATACTGCGTTGAGAAAACTGGCATAACTAGAGGTTTGAGCCAGGGGGAAACGTAACTGAAAGGGGCTTACTAGTCAACACTCAGAAAAAAAGCTTGAGAAATGGTAGTCCGGATGTGGATGACTATACTAAAACCCTAAATCATCGGAAAATACTCCAAAAAAATAAAAACAAAACCTATTGAAAACCAAAAGAATACTAAAACCGAAATATAAGCTAAATGGGAGCCCGGTTTTTACGTTTAGCTTACCAGGGGGCGATTCACCCTTCTGCCCTCCGTCAGCTACGCCACTGGACTGGTTGCAAGAAAAAACTTATTTCCAAGCGAAACAACCTCTTTCCGAACAAAAGCAGAATGCAGTAAGTGTGGTCAAGTGCCAGGATTGCAGAAAGAAGCAAATCTTACTCTTTTTGACCGATGACTACAGTTAGTCTGCGTTGTATGGAGCAAAGCGTTGTGTAACTAATTTGTACTGAAACTAACATTCTGCATTCAAAAACGTGCATTACGTAAGGCCTTTTATAAAAAAAAAAACTTTTTAGGACTCGGCAGTTTGATTTGCAAGCACAACCACAGAGAATTTCTGAAAAGTAACTTTTAAAATTTGTGAAAAAAATTATAGAAATTGCTTTCTCAAGTTGCTGTCCGACCTAGGCAAGTATACATAAATTGAAAGAATGAAAACTACGAATAATATAGTGTCATATGTTACGGCGTACAGTACATATGTACGTACATACTGTATGTTGCGGCGCTCAAGGCAGGCCAGCAATTTAAATGTGTGAAGTGATAGCAGCTTCGAACGCGTTAATTGCAACCTGAAACCGGTGCCTGGCTCGGTTCACGTCTTGCGTAAAAAGATTTCGAAATCAACCGGAACTGAAACTTCGCCACTTTCTCGTTCCTACAGGTTCTCGCAGCACTTCACAGCCTGTTTGCTGTGCCAACAGCCTATGGTATGGGCTCTGTTGGATCGCCTTCCTTTCAAGCTTTCAACGATAAGAATGTTGAATCAAGTGTTGGTAACAGATCTGGCCACACTACTCTGTACCAGTAATACTTCCAATTTTGGAGCAATGATTCTGCGTTAAAGTTGATCGTTTCCTGTCATTGACGCCGTATCCGTCCAAAAGCGAAGCAATCCGCATTGGGCAAGCGTTTGAACTCAAAGATGCGATGTTCACATTTGCCACTTGTTCCCTTCTGACTTTCAAACTGATTCTTGACAATGAATCGAGTTGCGTCGAAATCAAACACCCCGGACTACTTTTAACAGATTGGGTACATATTGCACATGCTGCAAAGTTTTCTAACTGGCCAAGCTGTAGCCTACCAAGTAGGACTAAACTGTGTGTGCTTCCTGACCTGCTGCTGGTGAAGATAGAGCATAGGTATTGATTCGACCAGCACGTAATCGCTGTTCGGCTTTGTGAATAAGGTATCACGGCTCACGTGCGATGAATTCCGTTCAGCTTTCAAAAACGGTAGTGGTTAACTTTCCTGGTTCAGTCAGGTTTTTCTCCAGCGTTATGATGAGTACCGGCAGAATCGGCCTAATGCCTACGTTGTGGAAATTCCATGGTCCATGTTAACAGATATGACCTACCACTCGGTAAAGTTACAAGCAAACCCAGGCACAGGTTCAAACAACACCAGGCATCGGTTTCGGTTTTTGTTTGAGAGGTATGTTGTAATACGAGAACACTGACGATATTCTCAAAGCGGAAATTATCTTTTGCCTGTTAAAAATAAATGAGCACACCGCGTGGGTTGGTGAAGCTGTTGTAGACAACACGTGAAAGTGTGCTTGCCATCACACAGAACACTGTACCCTAAAAACGTAGTGTTCGTGAGTACAGCAAAATCGCATCATTTGGCGAACAGGAAATGTAGAAAACGCAGATTTGTAAGCAGAAAATGCGAACTCTTCTTTCCATCCGACAAACACATCGGCGCAAGACACACCGCAGAGCAAAGCCATCCCTTGACACTCGTCAGCGTCCACAGCAGGCAAACGATCGCAAAACCATCCTGCATTGCACCCCCCTCGGGAAAATCCCTCCTGAAAAAGTTTTACCCCCCCCNAAAAAAAATCTTAGCAAATACCGCTTTTTTTAGAATGCTAGCCCGGAAAAGATGTATCCAATCGGAGCTAGCCACAAATATACAAATGTTCTTACGGAAGTAACCTATTTTGGTAGTTTCTTCCTTCGCTTTATTTCTATTTTTTGCTTTTTCATACAAACCTTTATGTATTTTATACAAAACTGGAATATGCTAACTTCTTTTTATCAGAATTTCTCAATCTGACTTTGTTAAACCTGTGGAAGGCAAACTTGAGGTTTTTGGGTTATCCTAATCAATGGCTTGCCAATTTGTAAATTAAAGGCATTCTAGATCTCTAACTGTATCTGTAAGCTATAGAAAGTATATATGACTTGGGGCTTTTACACTCATTTCGCATAAAGTTGGTTTGAAGTTCATGCAATGAATTCGGAGGTAATTTGAAAGCAGGTCCAACGGTCCACAGTTTAGAAAAGATTCAAACCACTCATTTATCGGGTGTATACTCCGCGTTTTCTTGAATGCCTTCACCTATGCTAGACTTCGTTCTTTATTTGTAATTATAAAATCAGTGTTTAGCTGCGGTTAGCTGAAGTCGATCACACAAATTTGTTTTTTTTTGTTAGGTTTCACGGCACGCAATGTCCGGGCTGATGAACTCAGAAACACCCGCATGAATTGCAGCATGCGATTATTAGTGCTGAATTCAGCGCCAACAGACTTGTCCAAACACTTCAAACAGCGCGTGCCCTGTGATTTCGTCGTTGTCTTTCGCAAATTCTGCAAACACTCCAGCTGCAGATGAGTTTCCCTCCGGCAGAACAAAGCAGCGAAATACACGTCACACTGATCCCTCATCATAGGCTTTGACTTACAATGCCAAGACACTCGTCGCTATATTGCGGGAAAATTTGGGTGCGACATTCAGACGTCCATGCGGTCGCGCGAGTCTAATGTATTTCACCGCTTTGTTAAGCTGGAAGGAAACAGGTTTGAGCGACAGATCGCATTTGCAGCCTTTCCGCGTCAATAGCAACCTGCGAAGCAGCCGCAGCACATCTGCTTTCAACAAACAGAAGTGTAGAAGTACGAAAATTGTTAACGTTTGAGATGTATACATCTGCGTAACTGCAAACTCTATATGTATGCAGTTGAACAAGCTTAATAACTATTTGTTAGCAGAACAAGAAACGAGATTGAGGAATTCAAACGCACGTAGGTTTTATAAACAACGATTTGACAAGATAATGTTGATCGTCCAGGTCTTTTGGCTTTGCTCAAATACCTTCCACTGAAACTTTTGAGTCATCTTCAAATCTGTACTGCAACTGGTGATTTGTATGAAATTCTCTCACAAATGCATGCTGTGCAATCTTGTTCGACTTCGAGCGTATTCTAATACACGAGACGCATTTTCTCTTAAAATGAAAGCAGTTTCTATACCTAAAAAAGATCATTTGAAAGAAATTTGGTCAAGTTAACAGACTGCGTAATGATAACACGTTTTTAGAACACCCTTGTAAGATAAGCCCGTCATATGCCCGCGTTGCGTTTAATTTCACAAAAAGCAAAATGATGCAAAGGTTATCGGACAGGTAAAGATGAGATCGCATGTAGCTGCCGTTTTTTCAGTTTGTTGTCGTCAGAGTAGCTTTGAGATCCGATTCATACACAAACCAATTTGGTTTCCTAAAGATCATTTTGTAGTGCAGTTTATTTCGTGTTGTGTGCTATCTGCAACATTTGTTTTCCCCTGGCGATAATATTGCGGAACGGGAAGAGGAAGCTCAGCTAGTATAAAAACTATGGCAAACTGCTCAAGAGAACGTGTGCTGTGGTTTGTGCCACGTAGTCGATTTGGGATGGATAATGAGGTTTGAGTGATGCAGGCACTGTGTAAAAAGTGGTGTGACGAACCTCACAGTTTAAACAGAAATTGCAAATGTGTCTTGCTGATGTTTGTTTCGTTTCGGTCGCCTCTACGAGCCTGAAAAGTAGTACTCTTTTCATCAGCTTTGTTTGCGCAACAGGTAAGCTCAGATTTGTTCAGCATTTGTCAACCTATTGTTGTCGGGTGTTCGTTTTGTCTTTATGGTACGTATCAGCCGCATGGGCGTGTGGTTGAAAAACCTGGCTACTCTGCATGAGGTTCGTTGCCTTAATGTTTACGTCTTTGTGAGGTGCCCGATCTTTAAACGACCTTGCTTCACTTCAATGTAAAGTGAACTAAGGAACAAGCTTGCTCAAATAGGAGCGCACTTAGCCAGAGGCCTTCTTCACTCGCGGCAATTTATAAGCAACACGTGGGATTTGCTGCGTCAGTGCGCCAACGTTGAAAAAAATTTATGAATGAAGAGATACTGTACTACGCATGGTGGCTGCCCACGTCATCCATCTTGTCAGCAAGGCATAATTTTGCTGGCTTGATTGCTGTGGAGCGCGCGAAAGAAGCGAATTATTTGCCTCGATGAAGTCAAGATTGTGAGCGACGAATCCTGGTGGAAATTTAAAAGAAATGGAGAGCACGCATGTCGGTACAATATGTCACCAAGAAGCAGTGCTCCTCGAAATACTATGCAGATAGAGATTTCTAGGACTTTGTGTGCAAAACCTTATTGAGACCAATGTGTGTTAGAACGCAATGCAGAAGCTGAGTTCATGCCGAATTATCCAAAATTCAAAGGCTCTAAATTTTTGTTGATTAAGTTGATAGTCCGATAGAAATGCCTTTCCGTTCATGTTTTGAGATAAACAATGAATGCATTTAGTGGAAAATCAATTAGGTTCTGAACATTTTATTCAATAACGGGTTTTTGTAAAGAAATGTCATTTTTGAGAGAGATGGCAAAGTGCACTTATTAAATCGTGCTGCAATTTCCATAAAGGTCAGATTTAGTGAAGTCTGCCAAGGAACGTGCTGACCTGCGAATAGAAAAACGAAGAGTTAGAATTTGACCAAACGAAGCTCCAAATCATTGTTGTTGAGCGAAAACAGTTTGTTGATTCATTTGTTATCAACTGAACTGCTACACTCCTGTGAAAGTGATGCTGTTTACCCCACATTGCTCCAAAATAAATTTGATAGCGAACATTTAAATATCTAATTCTGTCAAATTCTTAGTGAGGAAAACAGCTTCTGATATCTACTAAAACTAAGACATAAGCAATGCATATTTTTAGGGAATGCAAACTGAGAAAGACACATGGTGATGAAGCTAACCACGAAGAAGTATTGTCGACATTTCAGTCTCACCCAGGCATGCAAATGCGTGCTGCTAATTCCTTTACAAAGCATATTACGCAACAAAATCTTGTTTTATAATTTTTCGAGTTATGAAGTCCATCTATATTTCTTCAATATATTGTAATATTCACACAGCATTTTTGTTTGACGTAGAGACTGATATATCTGTAGGATATTCAACCTTTAAAAAATGATTTTTCAGAATTTTCTCTAGGCATACCGTGGGTTCGGTTTCACAATACTCTGCTGATTTTTAAAATTCCAAAGTGTAACCCCATCATCACATGCATCTCAGATCAGAGATAAGATATATTGGGCCCTCCTTAGCTATCACCCAGATGCAGTTGTTATTAACTTCTTCATTTAGCCACATGTCAGGCAAAGTAACCTTATTCGGCAACTTCCAAATTTGTTTGCGGTGGCCAGTGATTACGTAAGGCAAACAAAGCAACGTACAGCTCCCGATCTGCAGAGGCGCGGGAGGAAATGTATCACGTTGCTTACCTATAATTAAGCTACAACGGCCGCTTCTGCTGTGCGGACGTCGTTCTTCAGCAGCAGACAATTGTTTATGCAACACTGATCTTCGCAAAGCACAGGTTTAAAAAAATAATGATATTGCCTTTGTCGTAACGACGTTTGCGAACTCTTTGCTGTGANTCTTGCAGCAGGTGGCGGCTCAAAGGTAAACCTTTCTGCACACGTAACCGCGAAGCTGGCCTAGTTTCCATGGGAAAGAACAAAGTGGCCATGACAGATGACTGTCTCTCTTGCTGGCCAACGTGATGACTTGGTTCGAGATAGGGATAAGCTGAAGTGTCTAAGATTCTTTAGACTTTCCCTAAAAATGACGTCACTTTAAAGCACTCCCGCTAACATTACCCCCAAACAACAATGTCTGTCCTGATCAGAAATAACGTTGTGAGAATAAAGTTTTTTCGGTAACGTTGAATTAAACTTAGAGTAAAGTTAGAGCAGTTACTTGGAGAGCACGTTAAAACAAGCAAACCAACAAATAACTATGGTAGTTCGCCCTGCTCTCTTTATTGCAAAAGCAATCTCTTTGGCTATTTTTATTTAATTTATTTAAGATTCGGCAAAGCCACTTGATTGCAACCGTTGCCTGGGCTCAAGGAAGTCACGTTTGCGGCTCAAACTGGCGTTTTGAGGAGGGTTTGGTATTTTTGTCATATGCCAAATTTGATGTCCTTACTCACAACATTAATCTTAATTCAGCATGATTTTGATGATGTTGTTTGCAATAACAATCAAGGATAAAACCATGGTATTTCATACGCCAAGTGAAGCAGTTCGAAAAAAATCGAAGAAGTGGTCACTACCTGATAAGTCAAAATATATCCCCTCATTCGTTGATAAGGTTTTACCATTAAAAATGGTGGAAAGCTGAAGTGAAATTCAACTTGACCTGGGGGAAGCGTGTGTAAATGATTTTAAGTTCCACTTTGCGTTCCAGTTTACTTTTCCACTTTGATTTCACGTTCCACTTTCCATGATTACGCAGATGTTATAACTGGTGGTTACTGACGAAATCGATCAAAAAATTACAAACTGCGCAAAAATTGAAATATGTTTTCTGTGTGCGTCTCATAATGTACACTCGGTAAAGGTATAGTTCAAAAACAAAAAAGGATGCAGAAACCTGCCAAGGCTTTGCACTGAATTTCGTACCTGAAAATCAAGTGTTACTTCTCTTTGACCTCCGGTGCAGTAATTGCAGGTGAGGAATACGGCCAGCGTACAGTATTTAGACTTTTAACTCTTGACTATCTTCTTACAAATGTCTCGTTCATTTATTGATGAGAGAACAATGCTAAGCAATGATGTCACTGGTTTCTCGACGGTGTTGCGCACAGCAGCGATTGTTCTATAACAAGGTTGTTGTCCCTCTGCGACTTCACGGCCTCAGCGCAAAGGTCACGCGTTGCAGAGAGAACGCTGCCGGCCCCGCGTGCGGCACGTCACGAGGCACGACACTAATTCCTTAATTCTCATCTTCAGTTTTAATCTCTGCTCGTTCCATTCAATCATTGTAACAATCCTTGCAGTGTTTTGTTTATGCACGTTCTTGCCTGTTGTTTTGAAACCAGTAAAATTTTGCATTTTCGGCTGCACAAGTGCTATCGCAAAAAAATGTCGGAGCTATGCACCCTGGCTGGCTTGATCATGCTTAGTCATTAACGACTGCGGTGTCATCTGGCAATAGCAGTGCCTTCTCCCTTTGCAAGTTGATTGAGACGCGCCTAGGATGGTTTCAGCATGCCGTGAATGCTACGCTCTAGATAAGAATTTATGCTATTTGATAATTTCGCAGACGCGAAGGCGTCTAAACGATCTGTTTGTCTCCAGGACTTTTGCGTTGGTTGCGCAATTGCGCTTTTTGAAAGAGCCGTGTGCCCATCAGATCAGTATTCCGCTTGGAAGTCGCGGCCAACAGTCCGCAGTCAGCTAGGTTTAATCACCGGATGACTTGGACTAAAAATCCGAATTTTTTCTTCAGAGAGTCAGTTCACGAAACTGTTAACAGCAAAGTAAGATTGAGGTAGATTAAGCAGATTATTCTGTCTTTCTCAGCGAGTTGACATGTTTTGTGCGGCAAACAGGCACTAAACTAAAAGCAAAAAACTGAGGATGTGGTATAGCTAGATTTGGGGCATGACAAAGTACTGGACGCATGTTTGCCACCGACAGCTTCCCAGGGCCGGCTTTATCAGTTATGTCAGTTTTTTAGGGTGTTTTAGGGACCCGATTCGGGTCCCTAGAATTGAAAATCGGGTCCCCAGAATTAGAGAAAATTATCAAAGGAAATATCTGAACAGATAGTCGGAAATTTTTCGGGTCCCAACAGGTCTACAACGGGTACCTAACATTTTCCTTGAAAAAAAAACTGGTTAATTTATATTGCATCCTTGCTAGCCGCCGCCGTACACCTCAGCGCTTTTGCTGCAAATGTCTTCCGACGCATCACACCATCATCATCATCACTGCTGGATGGTAGGGCTAAAATGCTTGAGTCTTGTCTCTAAATAACCGGGAATTTAGTCAAAACTGATCGACGACAAGGAGCTGTCTAAAATCGCCAAGAAAGATCTGACAAGTCGACAAGATAAAAGCTGCGACATTGGCAATGGCCAGTATAGTCAAAATAGTTATAATAAAAAGATTTTAGACCAGTTATCTGTAACAACCCTTTTTGTAATTTTTGATGATTAGCCTTGCTACTTCATTTCCAAAAGCCTCTTTAACACCCGAACCGTATTCAAACACAGAGAAGCAGATTAAAAGTTTCAGAAACGTTAAACCTCTGCAAAATACTAATTTGAAAAATGCAATTGATTTTGGGGGAATGTTATGAATGAGTTGAGGTAATTGGTTTTCACTTCTGTATGATAGATTTAGTTACACCTTTTCTTAAATCCACACTGAGAACATTGCTTTATTATCTTTTCATTGTTCTCTTTTTAGCTGAGAATTTTCGATGAATGATGCTTCTCTTTGCAGGTTTCATTTTCTGCCTATTTTTTCAAGATTTCCATCATTGTTTTATCAATTGCGTTTTTGTTGTGTAAGCAGTCATCCCTCTTAATTGAAAATTTAGCTCTGAAACCCGGAACCAATGAATTGAATTTCATAGCGCCGAATGGACGAATAGTAGGTCAGGCCCGCAGCCAGGTTTCAAGGTATGAGGAGGCGAAATACGTTTTCAGGGGGGCAAGATTTTTGTTTTCATTTATGTTTAAAACAAACTTTGCTGTGCACAACACAATTTGGGGGGCCACAAAAATA
>JGI24021J15306_10002727_pt1 | contig 19367 bp, 9 predicted proteins | sample Ectturendosymbi1_FD_15306 | JGI IMG/M metagenome (IMG submission 15306)
TATTGAACTGAGATAATAAAGAAATTGGTCTATAATTAGTGCATGCACTTTTATCTCCCTTTTTATGTACAGGAATTACCTGGGCTACCTTAAAAGAGTTAGCAAGAAATTTTACATACAAGCACAATGTTTGAAGTTGTATGCATATTTTTGGTTTTCAGCATTCTTTGTGTCTACTGCTGAGGGGCATCGACTCAACAACCTTCCGGTTCCTTCAATGCCCTGGCGTCCTTGCACTGATTTGTGTTTTTTCTAACTGAATATTAATTATCGCCAAATAAAATCAACTCAACTCTACTGTCTAGTGCAGGGGTGGGCAAACTTTGGCCCATGGGCAGTACATATTTTGAGTCTAAGTTAAAGTAATTTTGTCGATAAGATCAAATTCCACACATTTCATTCCGAACCGCATTTTCTCCAACTGGAAGTGACTATTGTGTCATATATGCATCTACCCAGTAGCAATGTGTAATACAGCCCAAATGGCTTACTGAGCCGAAAAGTATGTTGCTATCTTGACCAGGGGCCGCACATTGAATGACATACTAATGAGGGCTGCACATTTAATGGCTAATTTGATCTCAGCAAACTAACTTTTGCTTAACCCAGGGGTGTACAACCTTTTGCTATTGCCGGCCACATTACTTTTATTCATATGAAGTATGGCCGCCAATGTGTTCGAGTATATTTATGAGATACGTTTAATGAAAGAATAGGTTTTATCTGATATATGTCAAATTGCGTATTCTATAACTCTTTGTGGCATTTTCATCCAGATTGTTACGCATTGTGCCGACTGATTTTCTTGCTTTGCATTTGTTTTGCTTCAATATACACCAGCACGGCCACCAAATCTTATATTTTAAATTACATGTGGACGGCCGCAAAATTCATTGTCGAAGGCCGCATTTGGCCGTACGGCTGCAGGTTGTGCACCGTTGGCTTAACCTAATGCACTGAAGTGTTCAAATGCAACTGCAATGGTAACAGACAAGATAAAGTGGCTCTGAGGACCACCTACATCAAAAATGTCAAATTCAAAATTATCAAAATAAGGACATGTTGTGAGTATGTAGGATACTTTTACTACAGCGTGAACCTGAACTGGGCCATACAAAACCCTTGACTGGGCCGCATGCAGCCACTGGATGGACATAGCTGATGTAATATATGCCCCTCCCCGGTAATTGTAATGTAATATATGCGGTCCCTAGTAGCTATAAAGTTTTCAGTGTGGCTCTCTGTAGAAAATGTTTTCCCACCCCTGGTCCAGTAGATCTAGAACAAATTTTTGCATATTTACTGAAGTTGCAGCACTTGGTGATCACACATCTTAACACCTTTGCTACCAGGCATTTTGCTGTCACACCACTTGGCCCTGGCCTGTTTTCATGCATGTCGCAGTGTATGTGTGAAAGTTATCTCAAAAAATTGTACTTAAAGCAGTGCAAGAGATGTCTGTGTGTAAACACTAGAATTTTTTGCACTGAATTGATGATGTGAAACCTTTACCATTTTTTGTACTGGTGCTGAAAGCATTAATCATCCAATTTTTTTCTGTAGGTCCGACGAAGATACAACGATTTTGTTGTTTTGCATGAATATTTAAAAGTTGCTGCAGTGGACTTGTCACTGCCTCCAAAGCGTATCATAGGAAATATGGATAGAGAATTTGTTGCTGAACGACAGCATGGTCTGCAAAACCTTATGGATGTAATTTTGGCACATCCCATGCTTTGTGCAAGTGAAGTGGTAAAAAAGTTTCTTGACACAGTACATTATAGCACCAATCCTACAGGTATTATTTGTATCTTGTTTTTTCACTGTTGTTTGACAACTTATGAAACATGTTTCTATCAAGTTACGGTTCAAGCTCAAACTTCTGCCCTTAGTTCTGAAAATCTGTTCAATCTTTTTTTAATGGAACTTTGAGTGCAAATTTGTGACCCAAAAAATAAAAAAATGTGAATCTTTTTGCTTATAGGTATTCACTGTGCATTTTGCAATGCTGTTGTAGTTGCTTGTGCAAGTAGATGGTGTGTAAGTAGTTGCCTGCCTTACTACTGAAATTGATGTTTGCTCCATTGTGTTTGGCAGAGAGTATGTTTAATAGTGTCCTAGGTAAACAATTTAAGATATTTTACTCAGTAGGGCAATATATTTCATTAGAAAAGATTTAGAAATACTTCACAATATTCAGACTGTGATTGAGCTGAACTGAAATGTGAGCAATTAGAATGAAAATTAAATTTGAGACTTTTCAAACAACCTAAGTACCACTCAAATGCCAATCGATGCTGCTTAAAATAGTTGCAAAACAGTGTCAATCTTAGGCTGAAAATCCACACTTGATAGTCAAAACCTAGGGCTGTTTCGGGAAACAACCTGAACTGATAATTTAANCAAGCCTTAGCGAAAGCAATGATGTGAGTGTGCAACTCTTTGAACTCAAAGCAGCCCATAGGAGGCTAACATATACTAATGCTGCTACTGAAATATAATTGGTTTACAACAGAGGATTAGTTAACAGCTTCAATGGATCGAGAACAATTAAGTTCATGCCATAGAAAACTCCTGATCCGGTCTTTTTCTGCAAAGCAGTAGCCTCAAGTTGGGACAAAAGAAATAGTCCAGCCATTGTGAAGTTTTTGCCTAGTATAGAGTTACAAGTTCTTTATTTGCATGTCAATTAGAGTGACATAGTTCAAGAACAGTGTGATTTTACTAGTTTTTTAAAATAGTATTTATTGTAAAAACACATATATGTTTCAGTTAAATCTGGTTTCAAATTTAGTTCGAAGCAATTTGTGGAACATACCAACTTAATCATTTTTTTGCTGACTCATAAAAATAAAATACTGACTTAATGGGTGGGGAAGTTTTTAAATATACTGAACAGTATGACAGAATACTTTCTGATTCAGTGCTTTTTTTATTCAATGCTTTTTTTTAAGTATTTTAACCTTGTTATATATATGCTGTGTTTACTGGGTCAAACTGTTTAATCATCTTGACAACATGCCAAATAGTCCTGTTTTAGGTGCTGTGTATTAGGTGGTGCAACGATACATGGTAATTTTCATTGTTGCTTTTGCATGGCAAAAGTTTTAAACTCGATCTGTCTAACACACAGAGAATGTCGTAGCTGTCCAGTGTCCAGTGAGTTGTCCATTAACCCTGTAAGCTTTCCACACTTGGTTGTAACCACAAAGAAAATGTTTCCCAAATCAACTTACTTGAAATCATGTTGTTCAATTTGATACGCATGATCTTCAAGTTTAAACTATTTTTGTTGCCACTTATGGTGAACCTATTTGTTGTCATGATAAAAATAACATGCTACAGCACTAAATAGAGGTTAACGTCTGCAACCCCCTAAAATCAAACTGAAGGAGTGACAGTTTGACTGCTGCGTTTGTCATTAACAAATTCATGGCTTAGCTTGAAGGCTGATGAACTTGAAAACTCAATATTGTACTGTTTTTGTTTAATTCCTTAAGGGTAATCACCCACACTGCCAGATTAAGTCATGAAAATGTACTTCAATCCTATAATTGGTGTTGTTCTATGCTTGCCTGTCTGCAAGCTATGCATATGGATGCTAGCTAGCTTGATATAGCTATTATAAACCTTGCACTTACATCTGACAAGCTCTGTTTTTCTTTGTGTGTAGAAAGAGCACTGCAATTTGTATCAATGTTCTTTCGCTCGGAGCCAAATTGGGAAGTTGTTGAGCCTTTAAAAGACATTGGGTGGAGGTTGAAAAAAAGTTTTTTTCTTATCAAGCCAAAAGACCAACCAAAACAAAGAATGATATTGTCTTGGGTATGTATATTTTTATATGTACAAACAGTTGTGATTGTTGTTCTTTTTTTGCCTGGTAACACTGAATAGCAAAGTGCTAATTATACTTTTTTCAGATCAAAGACATGAATTAAGTTCTCTGTTGGCTTCTCTTTATATTTCATGAAATAAGAGGTTAAGAAGTTTATATTGAGTTTAGCTTTGAGAAAAAAGTTGCAGGCGTATTTTTAGTACTCATGAGAGTATTTACGCTACATCTCAAACCTGTTTGAAATACATGTGTGTACAATAGGAATGTATTAGCTTTTTTAACTGGCATCTATGAAATTTTGGTTGTTTCAGTAACATGCTCATTCCTTACATTTATTTTGTCTAATCATCTTGCTTTCATGATTCATATCTTTTGACAAGCTTTTAGTTCTTTTTTGAAGGTTGATTATGGACCTGACAGACTGATGTCATCGAAAGACCAAGCATCAGTTATGAAATTGCTTCCCAATATACAGGTGGTTATGGTCAAATAGTAGCAACTATTTCCATGGTTTACAACAACATGTCAAAGCAAACATTCAAATTCTGTTTTCTGTAATTTCTTGTTTTTTGTGTTGTTCATGGTTTTGTTGTTTTCAGCATCCATCTATTCATCCGGTTATTCATGCTTTAGCAAATGAAAACGGTGGGCTTGTCATACGTGGCTTCCATAAAGAAGGTTCACTGCGGGACATGATTTGCAAGGTTTCTTGGTTTCTTAAATATTCAGTGATTGTTTTGCTTGTTAAGTAGAGCTCGACCGATCCACCGGCATGCCGATATGGCGATGTTGCCAATGTATCGTAATCGGCAAAATTCCGCCGATATATATCGGCAGTGTTTGCTCATAAAAGCCGCTACGCTATTGTTCTTAACTCCTTTACTGATGCCCCCCTTCCCTACCGCTGCTCCAGCGTCCCTGGCACTGAAAAATGAATAACATTGGTATCGGCCCAAAAAAGCCTTATAGAGGTTTTACACTTTGACAGAATCTGAAAATACACATTTCCACATGATTTCGTATACAGAGTCGGTTGTTTGTCCGACAGAGCTTAGCAATATCATGTAAAAAAAAACATGCTGTGTGTGGAAATGTTCGCTGAAAGTAAATACTTCCTGCATACCATTTGCTCCTACTGTTGTGTTGCGAAGTGGCTTTCTTGCTATGCTTTAGACGAAAGTTTTGAAAGCACCGTTTCTGAAGAAGTATGCCAATCCTAAATCGTCTACGCACTTGACTGTACCCGAAGTGAAGCAATATGGTCGCCAGGTTCTCGAGGTACTGGTGCCTGTTTTGTTACAAAATTCAAGCAAGAATTGTATTGTACTCTTCACATGCTGTGCCTTTTGTGCATGTCCAAGTACCGTCCACAATACAAAGCGAAATTAACGAAAAATCACACTGTGCGGAAGATGTGCCTTATCTTCGCAATGTTGACCTAGCGCAAATATCGCCCGATAGTTTTGATATTAACTATCCACCTACCTTCAGAACTCATTCACAACTGTGGATATAAGCACTTCCGTGTACTTGCTATGCACGTTCAATTTAGCAGTGGTATTTACGGTTATATTATCCGGCTGTGACAATACGTTTGGTTCTACTTAAGGTCAAGACAACTTTGTGTTCTACATGGCTTGAAGCTTGACGCTCTGTGCCGGTGCTGNTTATGCGAATCCGAGCTAAGACAAAATAATGGTTGACGGTGGTTATCGGGCGGAGGTGATGGCTGATGTCAACACTGCCTCATGTTGTCCCAACCAGCTTATTGGCAATGCGCTGCTCTCGGTGTGAAACGAATTTATTCGCATTGAAGTGATGCAGTGCTAACGCAGTGTTTCTGAGGCTGAGCAATTGTCGCTTTAGGCTCCAATAATGACTCATCTTCTTCATGATAAGAAGCTCTGCGCTTTAATCCTCACGTAGTTCCGTTGCTGTTGTACGGTGTTGGTTCAACACAATTGAAATATTTTTGTCGGTAGAACGCGTTTTACCGAGTCTATTGCAGTGACGGAAATGTTTCGTCAGTATAGCTGCCAAACCATCTCGTTAAAGTTTTGTGTGGGTACTGCGCAACAACATTGACGTGCAGTGCTTCGATATTCTTGTTGGTGCTTATTCTGCTGACTCTGCATACAAATACACCGTGAGTAAAACCACTGACGGGCAACTGAAACTTCGCAGGTTGTCAAGTTCTTGCACGACAAAGGCCTCGCATTCCATCATTTACACTCAGGTAAATACCGTTAACGTGTGGCGTTCAACATACGCAGTGGAATCGTACGTTAACAGTTTTAACTCGCTCAAGAGTGACGTGCTAATTACCGCCTAAACTCAAGTGAAGGTGCAAAATTTTACTGCAAGCCTCATACAAAAAAATAAATATTCTGGGTTGTTTTTCGACTTCGATCAACCTTATTTTACATTCACAGGCAACATCATTGTTGAAAAAGAAGTTTGTAAACTAATTGACGTGGAAAATTATCTGCTCGGAGTACCCCCTTACTACAAACCCCAGTACAGTCAATTCCGAAAGATTCACGTACGTATCGCAGCCTTCAGCTTGATTGTGCGCAACGCGCTCAGTTAACCTTGCAGTAGTGGCGCTATGTTTGATCACATCGATCGATCGTTTTCGACTCGTTTGGGTGTTGATATTGTGTTTGCGCTATAACTTTGGGTATTTGTGTGTGTGACAATGCTGTTTTTAGCCTCGTGTACTAAACCGGTTTATCGTGTGGATTCAGCGAATGCTCAAAAAGAATGGCGTCGCGACCTGCCCTCACAAGTGTCAGCTGAGAGCGCACTTTCGGTAGTTTGGCTGTCTGAAGGTAACAACTACGGCGCGTTACTAGTTGTATTTTTGATGTATTCTTGTAAGACGCAACTGTTCCTAGGTGTTACCTGCGCACTGTCCACACCCAAAGCTTCATTCGGTTCGAACTTTGGTCGCAGCAATATGAATCCCACCTTTGTGCGCAGAGCTCCGAAGCAATTGACGTTTATAGTTTCGGACAACTTTTGTACGAAATGGTGTACGGCCGACCGCTCAATAAGGCAACAATCGACTTCCTGCCACCGGACAGTCCGGCAGAAATCAGTAAGCTGCATTGCTTGGAGATGCGCCCAAAGTATTCCGCCTCTGTAACGTAATGATTGCAGCGGCTGCTCGATTCCTATTCAGCTTCATTCCTTGCTTTCTTCCTAGATTTGATGTTTTGCAGATATTAAGATGAGTCTCATGATCTCAGGTGTTTGTGTTGTAAAGTTTATCATAAAGGTGCATCACGGCTTAGTTGGAGCGTTAAAAATGATATACTGTGCAGTACGCTGAATATATACGGACTTGGGCATCGGTCAGCTCCAACCAGTGAATTTTTAATGCCGCTCCCCATTCAAGCAGTTTGCGCTTGACTGTGTCGTCGCAGGATCGGTGTTGGAATCGATTCTGAGTGTGGAAGCGTGCAAGATGGGACTTCCCACTTTGGAAGCCTTGTTAAGTCACCCGCTGTTCGCCGACGAGACCGTCACAACTGTTGGAATAAAACCCCTGTTGAAGGTAGTTGCCGTTCAGAGGGTTCGTGGTTTATTTTTATCATGCAGACTATTTAATTTGCAAGCTTGTCGTCGCACAGTACTTTGCAAGGTATTCGTCGCACGACGTTCTTGCCAGATGCCGGTCCTTGAGAATCAAGCAAGGAGTTACGGTCAGGCTCGTTTGATTGCATGACGCCCAGAATCTTTCACTGCCACTGTCCTTGCCTTCATCAGTAGGGAAAAAATATAGAAAGAAATCAACACTCCGTAAACCAGGCGGAAGTATGACATCGCAACTGACCGGTAAAAATCCTCTGACGTGACGTATTTTAAACGTAAAGTTGTCTAAAGCATCAGTCGGTCATGTGATGCTTCCAGTATATATCGCAATAGCCTACCCGGATCTCCAAATAGAAGGTTAACTGTTTCAAAGCTGTGTTGATTTCAATACACTCGAATAACGATCAGAAAATGAAGTTAATAAAGTGAAAACGTTAAGAACGCCAGAGCTCGATGGAAGTAAATAGATTTTAGATATACGGTAAAAATTGCTGTTCTACGAAGTTAAGGAATAGTTTGATGTAAGTTGTTACTGTGTTTAAGGTTGTCAGCATCACCGAGTGATGATCTTGACAACCTCATCGGCCCACGATAAGGTGTTACGTCATACAGGTTCTAATTCGTGATGCAACAGAAACTGTTTTCCATTCCAAATAGTCAACGTATTTACTTGCGAAGTTATTTTCCCCTGTTCAGATAGCTGTGTATTTTGCTAGGTTTCATATTTGTGTTACCGAAAACGTAGTCGATATAATAAATCGTTACTTGACGACTAATTTTTGGTTAGTATGGTCATACCCCTGTCACAAAGACTTCTGTGTATGTGCGGTTTATTGCAGACATCCTTAACACGCGATTTTTGGTAGGCCATCATGATATCAAAATGGCTGTTCTACGAAGTTAAGAAATTAATGGATGTTGTGTTTTAATTGTGTTGTTTACCACAAGCATGAATTTTCCAATAATCCGTTGAAGCGGATTCTTTCTACTTCTAATCGTGGAGATTTCACCAGCATTTGTAACGACTTCAAACTTTACTTCCCAAACTTTCAACCAACTCATTGACTCGTCCATTTACCACCGTACTGTAACTTCCTCCAAAATACACGAGCAACGTCATCCAGCTTTCAAAACGACCTTAACCATATAATAGTATTTGTCATAAAAGAATTATAACGATCGTCAGGTTATTTGTTGGCAAAAATTCAGGGCCTTAACAATATCAACGTGAACCTGGTCGATGTCTGCGCATTCGCTTGCAACTTTGGTGAATATAATGCAATTAGTTGATCTAATCCCGGTTGCGGAGACAGTTAAAGTTTGTATGGCTTGTTCGTGTTGTGCGCTTTTCTATTTGATCGCGTGTGCTTTTAGGGTTGAGCAGTGTTCATAGCATAGTAGCACAGGCGCATAACGAAGACTACGACGGATTTCATTACGTCGTTTTTCCAAATGGTGTTCCGAATCAGAGTGCGATCGCGAACATCCGTTGTGCTATTTTTGTTTTCGTGCAGATACCAAGCAAATTGAAAGAGACACTTAAACAATACAAGGAAGCGCTTGAAAGAAGATTGAAAGAAGAGCAAAAAATTGTAAGCGTCGAAATTTCTGTTATTTTTTCAGATTTTTATCAGAAAATTAAACGAAGCCTGCAACCATGGTCTACCCCCCAAAACCAGGCCACGTTCAAGCTCTTCAACCAGTTGCAGGCCTGTAGTTTCGAATGCGTTTGAGCCTTGGGTTTGGTTAAATATTTAAGCGCGCTAGCAGTTTTTAGCTCAAGCTAATTATCATTTTCTGACATCGCCAAGTCAATCTTGCTTGTTAGAAAATACGAATCAAGGCAATTGTTCTGCAGAGAAACTTTGTGAAAGGCTTTCGTTTGAACAATGCTTCCTGGCCGGTGGAACGTTATGTTGTAAATTGTGGAACTTAATCGTGAGAACGTTAGAAGTTATTTCCCACAACCTTTCTTGCTCCTGGCAAAATATTTGACAGTTACTTTTTGGTACAGCCTGATTTCTTTTAATTGCTACCCACAGAAAAATGCGGTTCCATAGTCTGAACCTTCGTGCTTTGCAGTTCTCTTAAGAATAATTAAGAATTTGTTAAACATCAGATTTCAATATGACGCCGTTGAAGTTGTTTGTGTGCATGGCAACACCCTTGTCGCGCGTCAGACGCAATGGCAAGTCATCTTTATGTGTTCCTACACCTGATGTTGAAGAGGTCGTCATCCACACTGATCGCATGTCTCGTTCTCACAGATCGGTCAGGTTCGACGGTTGTCGAAAGCGAAGGCTCATCACGGTTCTGACAGTGAGAAACGTAGACGAAAACTTGAAGCCAGGAAGGTGAGTGGTGCCGGTGAACTGCTTGTTGCAGAAGAATGGAGGTTGTCTCCGGTGAAAACCGCGAAAACTTCGCTCTAAATGGCATACTTACACAAAAGTATCACCTTCACGTTATCCTGCTATAAACCGAAGCAATTTTGACAAGTTTTTACCATTTGGGTGAGAAAGTGACATCAGTTTCCGAATCGAAGACCGTGCGTGGCCATTTTGCGATATATGCAGAGTAGGAACGTGGTGTCTTCTGCGTTTTTGCGTCTTCTCAAACACGGTGAGAAAAAAAATTGAGATTTTTTGCTGAAGTGCAGAAAAGTAGAGTTTGTTGTTGTGTTCGATTGTGGCGGAAGTCATTTAAATGTTAATACGTCACAAAAGATAGGTCAGCGAAAGAAACTTGTAATACACCATTTGCGTCGCGTTTAGGTCAACTTATTAGCGTCGTCGCAGACAAGTCTTGTGTCACATATTAGGTTCTAAAGTCGAGCGCAGCCTGAGCTGTGATTGCAAGCGAAGAATATAAGCAAGAATATTGGAAATGTAGGTTTAAGTTACTGAGGCTAAATTGCTTTTTGTCATGGTGTGGTGGTGTATCATGCAGTGGTTGTGGGTATGAGAGAAATGCGTTCATTCTCTTTTCAACCCTACTGCATGTAATCTCGTAATGATTCAGTGAATGTGACTTAATTACCAAATTTAAACTTTCAAAAAATGAATGAAATGAATTGTGTTTGTTCATTCGAAATTCCATCACGATCCGCACAAACTTACGGTCTTTCTTGGAGGAATGTTTTACTTCGATCACGCCCTGAGATGATACTTGACATCGCTTAACGTCATTATTGTAAAACTTATCTACTTCACCTTCAAAATATGTTACTCGGACTGTTTGCCACTTTACCTAAAAACGAAAGTCAAACGAAACATTGACATTTAGTTGTTTATGAAGCTCATTTCGAGATTTAGTGTTCGAGGAGATGTAATCGTTTCGCGACTAATCGTTTCTGCTCGTACATTCTGCGAGTGTATAAAACTGAAATTGGATATTAACATCGCATCTAACGATAATATTTGGACAGACGGTCGATTTCAGTTGTATGGTCATCTTTGCATTGATGCGCCAAGTTGTGTTTTCCTTTTTTTAACAGAAATCTTTGAAGAAGCTGGAAGTTGTCGATGAAACGACGAATAACGCTGGTCAGAAATGTGGTAGACCTGAGAGTATTTTAATTTGACGAAACCTATGTGGTCTTGTCTCAGACCTTGTGTATCTTGTCTTATTTCGAAATACCTATGTCAAAAATGCTGACGCTGAACTTGGAAGTAGATTATCTGAGCATCGCTTGTTTTGTCTGAGCAGGATCGTTGCAACCGTGCGTGAACACTTTCAGGAAAGGCTGAAATGAAAGGCGTTTGGAGGGGGTGCGGTGGAAAACCAGATCATCGAATTACGTTGCTCACTCAGTTTGCCGCACGTTCAGTTTCATAATTTTGCATTGAAACGGGAAGTACAGAGCAAAACAAAGTGGATTAATCGGTTATTTCCGGTCCTGAATATTACCGAAATTACGTCAACATTGCCCTATCTGTCTTGAGTTTTTTCTCCTACGTCACATGTGGTGAACGCGAATAGAGAAAACGAGGGGCAGCACGGTCTTCACTCAAAAGTAGCACCGTTTCAGGGAGCAACTGCACCAAACTGTCTGCGGCTGGTAAGCGCAGGCGGTTTTGTTCAGTTATTTTTGCACTGCAAGTTTCCCCACAACCCTGTAAATGATGCGCTGCATACTTCGTTAATAATGGTTTCTTATTCGCTGCAGACCCGTCACCCACCACTTCACAAGCGAGTGGAAGCGCTGCGGGAACGCCTGGTGAGAACATTTGCTGTTGCCATTGATAGACTGTGTTCACTTCACTTACACACCATTCACCAACTCGAACCTCACCTTATTTGTAGTGGAAAGCACACCAATTGCATCTTGAAAATCAAGTTTTATTCTCGGTTTGACGGTTTTGTATTATTGCAAATTGAATGTGTTTTCTCGGTGTTTTGCTGCAGGAACTCGATCGTCCATTGCAGGACTTGCAATTAAGTTTCGTTTTTTTTCGAAACTTAAAAATTTGTGCATGTAGGATACAACAGCATGCACTTATTAACCGTCATATAAAGCTTACAGACGAGTTGCATTTCACCAGTGCTGTTGTCTGAGCTTAGTGTTTCATGCCTTGAAGTAACTTATCTTAAAAAACAACGGTTAACATCATCCTAACAGCATTTATGTTAAGCGCTTATTGAGGCACATGCAAGGAACACTCGTCTTTTGATCATGCCGCAGTAATTGTTCAGCTAATTGTTGACCAACTCACTTTTGAAAACGCAAGGCCACCCATGTAAAAGCTTAGTGTTAAGCCTTGTGCAACGAATCGCGGCTATTTTGTGCAAAGGCGATCAACACCGACTTGCAAACATTTTGAAGGGATTAATGGCTATGGGGACGGTTTGTAAAATCAACAACCAGACCTTTTTTTCCAGGTCAAAATATAATCTTGTGAAATTTACAAAATCATTTCTTGAGGAGGGAAGATTAGCGACTGTGTCACACTTCGAATGTACTTCTTGGAGTAACTAATAAACAGATATTTTGTGCATCGTTTTCGTAACTATAGGAAATAATAGTGAAAGTTGCTGGCTTACTAACGTGTTTACCTCCACTGCCTACTGTAAAAGGTTATACATTAGTTTTTTCGAAGTGCTCTGTAAGGAATGGGGAATTCAGAATAGCTTTCTATCCCAGTACAGCGAACTCGAATCCAGAATACTGAATTCTATTCTGATATTTGGCTTTCAGCAATGCAGCAAAAATCGGCAATATATACGGTTCAAGCTGAAGTTTCCTGCTACGTGTTCGTCGCGAGCTGTTGACACATTACAAAAGATTATGCTTTTGGTAAGGTCACAAAATTACGCATTTTTTGCCGAGAAACCCCATCCCAATCCTACAGCAGGGATAATATGCAAGTGCATTTCCAAAATCACTTCCCTAATTATGCTAGTTTCTTTCCTTTGGCGGACTTGTCCGCTCACTGCAACACAGGTGGTACTAACTGCATCCAACTGGGACCGGATTTTGTTTTTTTATGTGTTACCGGTAAGTGTAACGCACGTCATGAGTGACGTAGTTTTTGTTTCCTTCTCTCTTCATGTTTCGGTTTTGTCCATTTGGTGGAAATCAGCGCCAGACCGAACTCTAAAATTTTTGTCAGGGAGGTGAAGGCCTATATGTACCTTGCTAAACTGCGTTGTTGAGAGTCACTGGATGGATGAATGGGATTAGCAGTCACGATACATGTGAGTTATTTTCACCAAAATGCTCACGAAAGTTTTGAACCTGTCTCAACTGTTTTTTCATTTATGAAGATATAAGGAAAGCGCTGTGAATTTTTCAGCAAGTCGACGATAAACATAACATGTTGCTTCTGAGAACACGTGCTTTGCTGCGCTTTGACCAATGCGTTGGTCAAAATGGAAGGTCTTCATATGCGGCGCAAAGAAATCTTGTAATATAAATAGAAGGCAGGTAGCGCAAATACTGTCACCAAATGAGATGATTTCACATTTCGGACAAGCAAACTTTTACCCAAAGCTTCGCTAGCAGTTCAGTTTATTTTTTATTCGTTTGCCAGTAGCCTCGTGTTTAATGTTGTTGGTTGCTGCTCGCGTGCGACGATGAAGTACCAATAAAAGATTTCCACCTTTGCTCGGCAGCCGGGACGACTGTTTGCTCTGAAGTATGTCAATTTTGCTGGGATAACTGAGCTAAAACTGCACTGCACACAATAGATGATTTTGCTGTGATGGGAGCCTGAATTCTTCCATCGCACGGTTTTGACCGATGTATACACAGGATGTGCGCACATGAGAAAACATCCAGATTTTTGCAAGCAAAGTAAAACCACCGTACACGCTAAGGACACGCCATGTGCCTCGGCATCTTATTTTTTTTTGCTGCTTGAACATGCTTTTTTGCTTGAGTCTCGCTTTTTGTTTTTGATCTTCGTTTTGCTTGGGGCATCCTGTGGCCTTGTGAAAAAGAACGCATGACTGAACCTGTGTAGGTGATGAGATGTACGTAACTGCAACAAGATCGCATAGAGAAATGGCAATAATCTTGCATAGTGGCGCACAACCGTGTTTTGCGTCGAATTGCTGCAAAAACAATTAAGCGAATCTTACGCAGACGTTCCCGAACCTTCGCTCGTTTGTGGGATTTTTAAAACCCCTTAAAATAACAAAACCTCAAGTTTTCAAAATATGTAAAATAACGTAACTACCCTGTGCAATGTTTCCCACTCTGGCCAACGTAAGATGATGGGCTGCCAGCAAGACTTACGATGATCATGCAGGGCTGCACTTGTTCTGGTTGGTAGTTGTGACTGATGCATCTGTTGTTTTTTACATGGCTACCTGAAGTGCCGACATCATAGAGTCACAGAAAGGTTTGTGGTCTTGTCTACTGGCTGCGCATGCTTTTGCACAACCTACCACCACCCGGCTCGAAACGAAAAATTCTTCTGTTGCCTCGTTTTGTTTTCTTCACCAATACCACATGTGTTTTCACCTGGCATTGCTTGCATGTTGTAACGCTTGTGTTGGCATGCTGGGTCATTTTATAGTTGGCCGCGCAAGCGAAAGACGTACAAATGGCTCATTTGTGCTGAGGTGTGTTGGTGGAATGAGCTGTAAAAATTTGGAACCAGGTAATTTTTTCTTGGCGATGCTGGTTACGCAGGGATTGCATTGTTTTCTGCGTTGACTGTACTTGGTAGTCTACCGACGGTTGTACCGTCATATCCAGCCGGGACATGTGCTAATTTTCCACGTAGTACTGTCTAGGTTATTTCAGCATCATCCTCTAGACTAGAGTACAGTGTTTACCACTGTTCTTTTACAGTTATAAAACCAAGACCGTAACTATATGTGTTAGAACTTTTACGTTTTCGACTATAGCATGAGAAATATTTTTCTAAAACGCATTGTACTTGTGCATGGATTTGGTTGAGGCCGAGGTCCGGTGACGCAGGCAAATGAGCAGTGCGAGACAATCAGTTTTTTTGTTGCGGTCGCGCCGCTCACTGGACCCTTCACAGCTGCAGTCTCGTCTCCCTGTGTCCTGCGTGTCTTGACAACATTGGGACGAACAGTGATTTTCGTAAATAATAATTATGTAAGATGCACAACAACCAATGAACGCAAAAGATGCCGACACCCACTTAATCTCCAATGTCTGTTTTCCTTTATAAGTGATTGCTGTTCATTACTGCGCCTCAGCAAACTCCCTCGCTCAACTTTCGTAGCGTGTTTGGTTGTTTTTTGGGAGGTGCCAACAATAACCACAAAAATGTAAAGCTGCTCAGCGTTGCAAGATCAATTGAAAATTGTTTCAGAACCGTATTAGCGATAGCACGGCTTTACTCAGTGACTCAAAAGCTGGCAAATACTGCTATTGTGCAATACTGCGTTGCGCCACACTTTGATATTTAAAATGTTGAAAGCAATTAAACATCCCTTGGACTTCGTGTGTTACCACTAATGATCCTGGCATTCTTAAGCGATTAAAGTTTTTTTCTTAAAATTAAAGCATGCGGCGTTTGCTGAAAGGTTATTTTACTTAACTGAATTTTCACACCCGCGCCTTGTACATAAACTGTTTTGTGCTTTGTTTAACCCCTGCCAGAATTGCTGTCCTACTGCCACACAATATCTTGTTTTTACCTTAGTTTTTTTCAAAGCATTGTTCAACTTAAATAAATCATGTGCGAACCACATACATTTTTGATGGGCTTAGCCCCCCGCATTTAATTATGAAACACTATAAATCAGTAGAGTTCTGTCAGTTTTTAGAATCTCAAGCCCGCCTGCACAAACGCAAAGCCCCCTTATTGAAGACTGTCTGGCGACGGTTCTGCCTGATATCATCCATGAACCTTCGACGTTACTGCTAAGTGTCAAACTTGACCTTTAGAAGCTTTGACATATTTGCAATATCTGCTGCAACTTCTCAACCGCGCAGTGGTTAACGTCCCTTGCATGGTGCTTTTTTGCTCTTTATCGTGTTGTAGTCATCAGATCTTGAGACCATGGTAATTTAGCGTTGGCTTAGTCGTATTAGTCTCACCTGTCATGAATGCAACAATCACACGCCCCGTCATTTTGATGTTCGGTGTTTGTGTTGTTCTTATTAGTTTCCGGTGTCCCACCCCCGCCACCATTGTTGGCGCCGCCACCGCCTTCCATACTTCAAAACGAAAACGGCCCAGACACTGCTGAGCCCGCCTCGTCACCACCCGCGACCGGAACAGGAAGAGGGGCTTTGCTGAGCTCGATCCAAGGTTTCAACAAAACGTCATTGCGACACCGTTGACAAGTCTGTGCCGCGAGTTTGACTGGAGAGGAGTCGAAGAAGACGAAAAAAACATCGGAAGACAACAGTCGATTGCTGCGTAAAAATGAACAGTTCACTTTTTGATTTTGATCTTTCGTTTTCGCTTTTTCCGCGTCATCTCAGCACTGCTATAACAAACCAAATTGATATTTTTTTCCTATGATTAGAAAAATTTAGTTCATCGACATTAATTTGTGTGATGCAGCACGCCAGTGCAGTCATTCCTTTGTCTGTACAGATCACCCATTTTTCTAATTGTAATAGTGGCACAGTAGAATTTGCCTAAGTCGTCACCTCAAGGGGATTAGAAAAAAGTGACGAATTAGGCGAAGTGACGAATTATGCAAACAGGTGAAAACTCTAATCATAGCAGCTCGTACAGTTTATCATAGTAACTCGTATACATAGTGCTTTTATTTGCAGTAAAATACAGGTTTATGACATTATGTTAGTTTACAAAATTGAACTCATTAATTCCTCTACTTTATCAAGACTCCTCCATTCAATCTAGCACCTTTTAAATCTTTAACAAACTGCAAAGACATCCCACGTTCTCTCAATGGGGAGTCGGGTCGCGCTTCGCACCTCGTGTATAAATTCGATGAACAAATTGCGAGGTGCAACAATTCTCAAATAGAGATCCTTTGTTTGAATTCCCATACGTACTAGCTGCTTAAACATCAAAAGCGAAGCTGCAAATGACGTATTAGCCGAACAAACGCTTCTCAGGGATAGAAAGAGGTGACGAATTAGACGATGGCGAATTAGATGAACAGAAATGTACGCAAAAGATAGGAAGTTTGCCGGGACCGACGAAAAAGTAACGAATTGACGAATTAGACAAATTCTACTGGTTACTTTGTTCTTGTCTGTTTTTTGCTTCATCAATCTTCGATCCGTTGTGAATTTCTACTTACGTTCGTGCAATACAACGCCTGTGCCAGATTTTAAAGGGAACCAATTCCCAATAAACCGAAACGAAGGTATCTCGCAGCCTCTTTCACAAACGGGCGATACCCTCAGTGGATGCGGATGCTCTTTCCTTGCACTTTATGCTTGTTAATTTTGGGCAGATACCAACCAGGCAAACCTTTCGTTCGTCAATCAGGGCAGAAACAGGAATTTTTCGGTCATAATATTTATTTGGTGTTTTCAGTCAGAATGTCTTTTTGGACATTGGAGATGCGTGTCAATCGACCTGTTCGGGGCGCAGTGTTACATAAGGCTGACATTGTTGCGGTCTGGGTTGGTGTGGATTTAGCTCGCTGCGATGGTCGTGCTTGGGAACCTGAATTTTGACAAAACGTAGCTAAGCAACAGCGTCCTTCGCTCTCTCTCCTGCGGAACTGACCAGCGAAGCCAGTGGGTTGACGTGTAACTGAACGGCAACACGTTTAAGGAATGAACTATCTGTCTTAAACGGCTAGAAAATTTTCTGTCGAGAGTGCAAATAAAATTGGACAAATTTATTTTCCGACCAGAAATTATGGTTTTGATGTCGTGTGTGTTTAGGAAGAACAGGTTGGTCGGTCTATGACAGCGTGACGCAATAGTAATGTCTTCAAAAAGACCACGTCGCTTCTAATCATTCAGTGGTTAAAGGTCAAAAAATGGGTTGCGCCGAGGCGATCCAAACCGGAGTTGTATATTTTCACCGTTACTACCACTTGTCTGTGTCTGTAGCGTACGTTCTTGAGAAGAGTATAATCCTGACCCTGAAAACGAACTTAAGCAATTCACTTCATCCATACAATCATTTTTTCATCCATAGAAATCTTTTTTTTTCAAAGCTTTTATAGGCTTGGGTCGCAAGAGGTGTTGACCAACCTCAGATTTGGATCACGCTCAAAAAAGCTTGGGTGCCGCTGGGAGGCAAAGGAAACGATGAATTTATTCGCAAAAAGTGGTAGAACCACAGCGTCTAAGTGCTTTTCTGCCAACACTGCTCAGGCGTCCGACAAAAACTAAATCCTTGGTTGCATGGGCCAAAAGGATAAAAGAAATTATTCCAAGTGTTTTAACAACTCAAGCACTTTTCCTCAACGTCATTTAGCCCGAAAAAACGAACTTGTATTTCGAAAAAATTTTTGTACACACAGCCGGATTAAAGGGTAGGGGGCCCAGGGCAATTTTTATTGGAGTGCCCCTATGACGTAATTCATGACGTCATCGTTTGTAAAAGTTATGTTTTCGCTGATTAGCAAGGTTCCCCTTTGTTTTTTTCCGGTAGTCGAGAATGTGCTTACTCAAATTCACATACAGTTAGCTCCGAGAAGGGAATTTATGATAAGGATACTAGGGTGAATTTTTACTAAGAAAAAATATTTCACAGACTACAGAGTGACTCAACAAGAAGCAACATCCACCCGAACAATAAGCTGAAACCTGAGATTACAAACAAAAACACCGGAAAAATGACATGTCAATATGGCCAACCAGGCTGAGTGTGAAACTTGTTTCCAAGCTAATGTCTTGAATTTCACCTTAATTTTCAGGTGCTCTGGTTAACGCCACTGCTTTAACGTTGGTACTTGAAAGTTTTACTAGAAAAAGCGATTCAGTCGCGGCGTTTTCGCTAACACTGCCAGATCCTTGCGTTTTTTCTTAGAAGCTTTGCGCTTTTCATAGCTCCTGATGTCCTCATGGCATTACAGGTTTCGGCATCGCGCGAGCTATCATTGCAATCTCGTTTTCTGCTCTTTCGTTCTCCGAATCGACTGATTAAAACCTTTTCTGACGGACCACGCAATAACATGTGATGTAAATGGCTTGAATAGCTTCATGTGTTTATGATGTAACGCAACGATAGTAGCCATCGGAAGAAAAGTGCGTTTCCACCACACATTACCCTTTATGACGAAACAAAGGTGCGGTTCGGTTGCGGCGACCTCGAGACAGCACCAAAAGTTCGGGATCATTGATAATAGTGTTGTCACTTCTGATATTTTAACATGACATCAGATGTGATGTTCTCAGATAAATTTCTCATGTCTGATGTTTTGTCGACATATCTGATGTTGACTGAACTGTTGTTTTTTTTCAAATTTCCTCTCATATCAGGACGAAAATAAGTTAGATTCATGATTTTTAAGTTTCTTTCATCAATCTCTCACCCTAATCAGTGGCGTAACTAGAGGTTTGACC
>JGI24021J15306_10002729_pt1 | contig 19364 bp, 14 predicted proteins | sample Ectturendosymbi1_FD_15306 | JGI IMG/M metagenome (IMG submission 15306)
AGGGGTACATTTAAGGTTAGCAATAGAATGTAAAAATAGATTTACATGTTGGTTATTTTCAAATCTTTATGCATGCATCACTTAATATTGATTTCAAAAGTCATTATATGTATATTGTCAAATATGTCTGTGAAAAATCATGAGAAAATATTTTGTCATAAGGAGTTTTAGGGGTTCATGTTCATCTGTCAAAATTCTGAAGGGGTACATCCTTATCTGTTGAAATGCTGTAGGGGTACATGCTCATTTGTCGGAATGCTGAAGGGGTACTTGGTAAGAAAAAGGTTGGGAACCCCTGTACTAGTGAGATATGACACAACGATGCAATTCAGATAAATGCATCAGGTCTACTTGTACCAAACGTAGTCATCACTCATCACTGCAAATCATTCACCAGCTATAGTATTTCTCGTAATTGTAGAGAATTACGAAATATGGACATCACCATAGTTGTGAAGCATTACCAAATATGGACATGCGTCATCACAGGCTCTCTGGAGCAAAACTGAAGTTTCTGCTGCTAAAAACCTTCATCTCCATGAGGCCGGAGTAAGTTCTACAAAGGCTCAATCATCGGCAAAGAATATAAATACGAGCTAAAAAATTGGTTACTAGTTGTTGAATTGGTTACTAGTTGTCATTAGACAAAATGAAGTGGACACACGAAAAAATTCTTCATAAGAAATAAGATAAAAAACGAAAAAATCGAAATTTTCGAAGTCGATGTGGACAACCTAAACATCACCAGAATCAAATTCTCTTTTACATGGATTTATTTTAACAAAGGTTAAAATATAAAACAGACATACTATATAAAACAGACATACTATAACAGACAAACATCCTTCAATCAAACTTTTTGCTCTTCTAGTACGAATTCATTAGGAAAACATCCTACCGCTTTGACCTATCATTCTCCAGGTCATTTTCAAAGGAAAAATAAAACAGGATACGAACTAGCGATAAACAGCAATAATAATCAAAGCTACGCATACATGAAAAAGGCGCTTTTGAAAAACAGCGACGAGACCAAATAGTTCATCATTTACAGCAGTACTCTCAACCAAATTTTAGAGGTAGTCATTTAAAATCAAGCACCCAAAACAGATAGAAACTACCAGAGCGAAAAATTTATTGAAATGAGTAATCAAAAAAAAATTCTTTGTACAAGCGCGGAAAGTGATCGTTAACTCTATTTTTGAAAAAGACTGCTTAACTTCATCATTTAAGGACAATTTTATCATTTAACGTTAGGCTGCTGTTTTCCTAAGTTTACATCAGAAGAACAAAAAATTGATTGATCTATTCTAACGGACAGTTAGGCTGCAATTTTCCTATCTAGCATAATAGTAGTGAAACGTCCATTACAAGACTCCATAGACAAACACGACGATAAAAACAATACCACGCAAAGAATAAAATATTTTTCTATATTACTAACTCGAGCATAAGTAACATGTTTTACTTTTCTATGGTGTATGGTTGAAAAACCGCGAAACTTGTAGACAAACACACAATTTTAATTTTCACAATGTGTATAAAATTAGCGCCATCTTTTGATAAAGGCTTCCAAACACTGCTGTAACACAATTGTTCATTGGCTAAAACACCTTCACTATCATGAAAGATACACAACTGGATTTCTCATTGGTGCAAAGTGTTGAGTTCTCAATGGACAACACTGATGAAAGATGCATAGGATATTACAGGCGCTGGCCATACAAAAATAATTTTACCTGATTGTTTACCTCGGAAATCGTCTTTTCTATTCTTGCACAATGAAAGGATACAGCATAAGTCTACAACATGATTTTACACAATAATTTCTTATTTGACTATAATAGAAATGCTTGCAATCAAAGTGGGTTCAGCAACGTTACCTATGCAACTGCCAGCTTGCCCAGGCAATTGCCGACAACGAAGCTACCCAAAATGCACTTCGCAGTGACTGGCTTAGTAAACATAAAGCTATGGTTGTGGCTCGTCGGAACGGCAATGTCTTTAACATATTGGATTAAAATGAATGTTGAACGGGGAAATGTGTGAATTATTTCTTGGTGAGTTCAACTGTGGTGTGTTGTGTCTACATGCCCTAACAAAGGTCGTCAATCAGATTTGTAGCCCGTTTTCACCAGGAGCTTTCAGAAATCATCGGCATTCTGCTTTTCGAACGGCTTGCTCAAAATTTGTCGTTCTCTTCATAAATTCTACACTCCCTAACATTTTAACCTAACTTTCTAAACTTTCTTCACTGTTGACAGTTCAAATCCTATTCGCGAAATACTGTATTTCCGCACGTTTCGTTCTTTCTGATGCAAAATGGCAGATTATTCTGCGCTAACTTTTTTTTCCGCGCCGTATCTTAAAGCTGCTTGTTAGATTGTGCCGCATGTGCGGGGCGCCGTTGCGCGCTTGGTTAGGTCTTGTGCTGGTGGCAAAAGTTTTAAGTTCTTTTGTGAGTCCACCCTGGTATTGAAATGGGAGCCTGGAAAAGCACGTCAGTGAACATCGTGTCCCTTTACTGTAGCTATTGACTGATATGTGATCCTTTTACATTCAAACAATCTGTGAGCCAAAAACAAATGACTGGAAGCCATTGAGTCGCAACGACTTTCATTTTATCTCCAGTGTGTGAATTACTTGGCTTAAAGCGGAGAATACACCTAAAATCGACATTGGTTTATTTACTTGTTGTAGTTGAAGTTGCAGATGTAAGTTTTGCATCGTTTCAGTTGAGATAAACGTTTTGACTGAAGTGGTTCAATAATTGAATGATTGTGTTTATTGAGGCGTTACGCACTGTACCACAGAAATTTTTGTAGCACCAGGTCAAGTTTGGTTGATTGACATGTGCAATTGCAGAAACCATAGAGACAACTGCACACTGCAACGGATACAATGATTACCGTAGAGAATGTCACTGCAGCTCTGTTGTTCACCATGGTCCTGCAATGATGTGTATTGTAGCAATTGATAAGGTCTTAGTAAGACCAGCCGCGTAGCCAGAAATTTTGATAGGGGTGGTAAACAACAAACCAGTCTCAATATTTAAATATTTAATGCCCCGTGTTTATCATCCATAAAATCTGTCTTTGTCTCGGGCATCTTTTTCTGAATAATTATGTTCAGATTTAAGCCGGTAAAAAGAAAGTCTGCTTTCATTGAATTGACAAATTTTAAAAGTTTGATTTCAGTGTAACTTCCAAGTTTCTTTTAAATGCAAGCCACCATTTGTTCGTATAACTTTCTTGTGAAAACGCTTTTGAAAATCTCGAAGCAATAAGTGCAAGATCTGCAGTATGCCTTTTTTAGCCAAGATTGCAGTTGAGCAAGGAGTCATCATGGCAGCCATTGTGATTGCGCTTTTATATATTTCCACGCTTCTGATGTACACTAACACGCGTTCAATCGAAGCCGAATAGCGACTGCTCCAGACACCCACTCCCGAAGTAGGTTTGCAAAACATGCGCGCATGTAAGACGTGGATCTTGTACAATTCTTGAGCGGCTGACTGACGTATGCAACTGACAATGTTAACACGTTTGAAAAATGTTTGGATTTTTCGTGTTATTAAACGCTATGAAATGCGACTGCGGTAGCATTTTTGTACGCTACTTGCACTATAAGATTTGGTCAGTGGTTCTCAAGCGGGTGGCACTTGGCTCACCAAGGGAAGAATTTTTAATTCCGGGTAGGAAATGCGTTTCAGGGAGGAATTGGGGAGGAAAAAGTTGTGGATCAATAAACCTTGCTTGATTATTTGTTTATTTATTCAACACATAAAGAGTGCACAACGAGGTTGGTTTAGATGGGAATATCTACAGCACGCATGGAAAAACTTTAATTGCAGTGACTGATGTTATACGAGTCTGCTTGGTTCATAACCATCTATTGTGTCTTCACAGCAGGTAGTGTAAAATTTTTGCATTTACATTTTTGTGATTTTGTTGGGGAAGAATTGACAGTGTTTGGATTTGTAAGAGGGAGCATGAAAAAACTTTGAGAACCGCTGGATTAGGTATTTATCTGTCCAGTTATTCAGCGCTAACAATAAAGTTCACAAATATTATAAAAACAATTTTGTAAATTGGGGAAAGTTATACATGCCCTGTAAACCAACTTGCATATGTTTGACCACTGAGTATACGCAAAGTGCGATCACGTTTGTGTATTTGCGAAAACGAAGCCGCACAATCGATTATTACCACGGCTCTGCACTAAACTTAAGAAATACTTATCGCCGCAGTTTAACACAACGGTTGGTTAGTTGATCTAGCCCAGTGGTTCCCAAAGTATGGGTCGAAACCCAAACAAGCGTAGCGAAGGGTCAAAAATGAATCGCGCCGTGGCGATCCGAAGCGGAGTTGTGTATTTTCAGCGTTACCACTGCTTGTCTGTCTGTAGCGTAGATACTTGAGAAAAGAGTAGATTGCCGACAGTAAACTACGACTTAACAACTTACTGCCAAAAATTGTACATACAATCATTATTTTTACATACGTTGTTTGAAGTTTGAGGCTTAAATCGAGAGGGTTCACCAAACTCAGATTTGGGTCGCGCTTAAAAAATTGGGAACGTCTGATCTAGCCATTCTAGCGCTAGCGGTTGAAGTCTTTACAGTATTAGAATCCATACGTGTTTAAATAACAAAATCCAATCGACTGGGAAAAAAACAATTTAGTTTCAATTTGGTCACACGCGTTTTATCGAGAAAACAGTTTGCAAGCTATCTATAAGAAATGGCAGTGTCAATGCCCTCAATGGTTACAAAATAAAAAACATCTACTTTCTTTAGATTTTGCTACTGACTCTTCGCGTTACAGCTGAATGGTTTAAAATTTACTGTAGGATAGGGTGGTAGTTAACATCAGATGAAAGCTGATACACTTTCAGATTATGTGCAGGTCTGATTCTGATTACTTGACAAAACTGCTTTTTTTACTCGCCGGCAAGGTAATGGGAGATCATTGCGGGGTTGCCAACCTGTCTTCAACAAAAAAAGCCAGATAGCTGTTTTAAGGCATATGCACATAAAACATGTGTAACCAAACACAAAATAGACATTAAAACTCGTCAGAAACATCGATATAATACAATTCTAATCTTTAGAAATATATCCTTATGGTTTTGAATTGCTGACATTGCCAAGTGTTGCTTTATTTTTTTGACTGAACATGGATTAAGAATAATCCGAAACGTCTCAAAATAAAACATGTATAGTTTTTAAAGGCTTTTTTAGTGTTGAAGAAATATTTCCACTGTCGTACATTTGTTTTTTATCAATAACATCAAAAGAGTAAACTCTTTGCGATATTCTGTGCACCTTGCATGGTCATAGTCTCCAGAGGTGTTCGGACTCAAGTTTTTTCGAGTCCGACTCCATTCCTGATTCAATAGGTAGGAATCCTGATCCGAATCCTGTTTTGAAAAGAACTATGGAATCTGAATCCTGAAAAAATCCTGTTAACATATCTGACTAATCGTGCAACCACTAAAAATTTTTGTTTCTAAAAGGTAGTGGCTACAGGTCCGCCAGTGGACCTTCATATTTGAAAAGTTATTCATCCGTCACCTGTAACGTGACAGTAACTCACGATTAGTGTGTAGTAGAGTGCACTAGACTTGGTATAAATGCACTAAACCCTTAACCTAACCCCTAAACTTAAAACCAAAACTCAAACTGTAAAGCTGAACACAAAAGTTTGGAAACATTTGAAAAAGAGCAAAAAAGTGATCCCTTGACAAGTGCAACCAGTCCATTAGACTGCTACCAAAATAAAAGGCGTCAAGGTGAGAGTCGAACTGAAATGTGAAAACAATTCACGCAGCAGACGTAGACGTATCCCCTACACTACCACAACGGTGCTATTAAAGTGACAAGTCAGCATTTTATTCTAACCACATCACTGTCGGCAAACCTATAGCCACTTCCTTTCTGAAAAGCAAAGCTTTACCAAACGTAGACTGGGAAAAGTAAAAACACGCATAACCAAAAATGGCACTAAATGTCAGATCCAGAAAATGCAGTCAACCAAGTTCATGCAATGAAACATGGAGCTGAAAGCAATATTACCAATTAAACTTATTATCACAAAACAACTTAAGTTTGCTAGACTTCCTACATAATTCACTAACAGTAACTGATGCTTAAGCCCTAACCGATAAGTAAATAGGCACTAGCTGATATTGATCCACATTACAATAAATATTAGAGCAAAATAGGCTCAGCAACACCCCATCTCTAACCTCGACAACTCCACAATTTACAAATATGTAATCTGGTACCATGCTGTATTGAGCGGCTTAAAAGAATCTGACAGTGGGCTGATGGGATGCTGTGCTGGTTGACTGGCGCCCTGCTGTGCACGACACGTCTGGTGTAACAGCGCCTCATTCACACATTTGCAATTGATGTAAACTACATTACATCCTTTAAATTTTTGCCAAAATTTTTTCATGATTGTGTTGTCGTCAAATACCAAAAAATTAAATTTGAAAATCCTGATCCTGATCCGGAAACTTGAAGAAAACCGTAGTCCGGATCTAATCCGGTTTGTTCAAAATGTGCTGAATTCTGCCGGAATCGAGTCCTGAAATCCGGATCCTGTACACCTCTGACGGACTCTCGTCAGAAGAGATTTGTAGTGAATATGCAGCTCAGACAATGTTTTGACAGAGCCAAGTCTTTCCGACTGAAAAAAAGCCAGACAACCAAAGGTGTTCAAAAAAAGCCAGAATTTCAAAATCTGGCTTAAAAAATCCAAATTGACCACTCTGGATAATTGATGACATTGTTAAGTCTCACATAATTGTGATTGAACCGTCACAGTAGGTCTACATGCTTAAACCATCGCAAACAAATATCTAGAATACATGGTATTGTTACTGAACAGTGTCTATGGCATAGGTTGTCAAAGTGGGGTCCAGGAACCCGAAAAATTTGGTCTTTGGAGGTCCGTCAATTGACAAAAAAATTTCAAGAAATTAAGAGTGATGAACAGTTTGACAATGTGTTCGTAGTAAAGCAATAATACTAAACCTCTGCTTTGCCTGTTTGCTGTTTTGTATTCTTGATTGAGTAGTCCAACTTATTTGGACTTGGACGTTTTGAAGGAAGTGTCACGGGAGGCCTAGTATGGAGGTTCATTGTCACATCACTGAAGTTGGTTGTCAATCATCATTGTTACTTCACAAATTCAAACGTCAACAAACAAAAGACAAGTTAGCCATCTGAGAGTCAAAGCACATGTTATCTATAACTTTAGAGGCAAGAATAAGTAGTGTGAGCAAAAAAAACTGGATGAATGAGAGATCCATTTTTAGAACTGAAAACCAAAAGAGCTGGACGGATGAGATACCCTCTTTAACTGACCTAAGCGAAGTTAATGACGAAGATTTTAAAGAAAAGCTCAGATTTGCATGTCGATAATGTAGCCAAGCTAAATTCTCTTCACTTCACTGTCTTGTTTTTGGGCTTCTCAACTACAAAGTTGCAGTACCGTGGCTTATGATGACATCGAAAGAAGTCCTTCCTTTCACTACTACGTTTCAATGTGAAACTGGTTTTTCAAGTTTGGTGAAAATCAAATCAAAGTATCGAAACAGAATGGATGTGAGAAAAGACATTCGATTAGTTTTGTCCAAAATCAAGATAATTAACATATTATTGCAACCTCTCCGGTGGTGTTGCGTTGATTGTGTGATTCACCACGAACGGGATGTGCGTGAAGAATATCACCATTGTATGTGTAGCACGAGCAAGCAATAGTAAGAGAGATTGCGAGCATGATCTCTATTGTTGCTTGCTGCCACGGTGTGAAGCTTTGCGCTCATACCGCTCGAGATTTCCGATCGCAACAATATCAAAGCTTGTAGGAGAATGTTGTCAGGATCACAAAAATCCAGGGAAGCCGGAGAGCAGTGGAATGCTATTGCTGGGGCTTTGCCCCACCATATTGCTGGGGGATTTGCCCCCTTTCAAATGGGGGAAACGGGGGTGCCTCTTCATAACAGAATCATAAGTAATTTCATTGGTTATCAACATAGGCGTACGGGAAGGCATTTTACTGTGGGGGCAGGAAAATTTGCCCTGAAAAAAACAATTTTCCCTAAAAGTAAATCAACTGCTCTGAAATTAACTTTTTCAGTTTAATCCGAATGGGGCCTGAAACCTCTGTAAATCTGTTCTATACAGTTAAATTCGTTATAACGGCTTCGTCTGTAACGTCAATTCGCCTATAACGTTACATTTTGTAATTCGGTCCCGCGGGCATCTTTTGCGTGCTCCAGATCAAAGTCTTGGTCCAGATAAAAGTCAATATAACCAGTTACGGCTTTGGTCCAGATTACACACTACACTAGCTCAAATTACACGGATCATCCCCAAGTGAATATACACCGTATTGGAAATTTTTTTACCGTTCAGAGTTTTTGAGCAACTTGCGCTTGCCTTGAAAAACAGAGTTTGCTCTGAAAATTTTCTCCGTATTGAATATACTTTTTACATTCAGGACTTTTGAGCAGCTTGCGCTTGTCCTGAAAACAGAGTGTGCCCTGACATTTTTCAAGCCCGGGGACCGCCGCCCCCCCGTCTCGTACGCCTATGGCAGTGGTGCTCAAACTTTTTGTCTTGTGGGCCACATTTGTCTTTCAGAAACCCTTCGGGGGCCACAAGAATTTATAATCTCAAAAATTCTCTAAAAAATTCTCTTAAATGATTAAAGTGTCAAGTTTTCTTTCCAATGAAAATTGCTTCGCTGGCCACTCCAGAGGGCCTTGCGGTCCACATGTGGCCCGCGGGCCACGGTTTGAGCACCACTGGCCTATGGTTATCAAGTTCCATGCAGCTATTCGCGCACGCAGAAAATTCAGAATGGTTTTCTATAATTTCTGCTATTATTTTTGAGGTCAACATTGTTGGTGCTCAGAAACAAGCATAATTGGCAGTGGTGTAGTCGAGGCCATTTCCTTGGAGACCGAGACTTGTTTAAATTTTGAGACCGAGACTTCATCAAAAATTCCAAGACCGAGACTCAATATTTCAAAATGTGTGCATTTTGCCGAATTGTTTTAAAAATGTGTCGTCATCACTTCTAAGTTTAATTTTTTTCAATTTCTGGCGTTTTCCGACCTGTTTTGGTTGTTTTTTACCTGCAAATACAACAAACAAAAAATTGTTGGATCAGAAATTTTACTTTTACATTTATTTGCAATATTCAAAGTCTCGAGACTTGTAGTCTTCGAGACGAGACTTGAAACATTCGAGACCGAGACTCGCAAAAATGGGTCTCAAGACTAGTCTCGAGACCCAGACCAAGTCTCGAGACTCCATCACTGATAGTTGGTAACGTTTTTGTTTTTCACTAGTTTCTATTGCCCTCAACCCTTTTACTGCCCCGCAGGCTCTACTGCTGTTCTGGCGTCCCTGCAAACATCACTGAACCTCAGAGGAGTCTGTTTTGGAGACAACAACATGAGTAACAGACTTGCGCATTTTGTTCATGTGTAGCCCGTCTATTGTTTATTCGTTGTTTACAGCAGGCCTATTCTGGGGTCCGATAAATTTAAATAAATAACTTAGGGGTCCGTGAGATGAAAAAGTTTGAGAAACGCTGGTCTATGGCCTAATTGCGTAATAAAAAAGAAATTGAAACTGGATTGCTTCTTAGCCAAGGCTTGAGCTTCCAGGCACATAAAACGTAGGCTATATCACCGTTATATTCACGCATTTAGTTTTAAAATTGTACAAAAACGAAATCCACGATGTTCTTTTAAGGCTATTGCTGATGCTGCAGACAAGGGTAAGTTGTACAGTTTTGTAGAAAGCCAGAGTTATGAGATGGGAATTTTTGCGATGGTCTTGAAATGAAGTTTATATCACATCACCATTAGGTCGGATACAGGAAGTTGGCGCACCAGAAACAGCCTTGAAAAGGGTTACTCTGTTTTACTTTCGGCTAGTGATTACAAGTTTGTATTTCATTTTCATCATCTTCCACACGGAGCTTAAAACTCAGGTAAAGTCAGCCATGATTTCTCTAGCATGTACATTATACACAACGTTTGATTAAAATCATGGACAATTAGCAAACCAGGTTCGACCAAAAGCTGCAGGACAGGTTTCAAAGCAGTTTCGTTGATTTGCACTGACGCGTTTCTTTAGCTTACACATCAAAAGCTTGATTATCCTGAAAATTGTCAATGCTACTTTCGGAATTGGGTTGGGCCACTGCCCCATCGCCCACCCTGGCTACGCGCCTGGGTAACACCCAGTTGCAAGTCAAACTCCAAACGTACCAGAAACGTGGGGGACGCAGAAACCTCCAGGTCACCTTTCAGTGCTTTAGGTTGCTCTGGTGCAGCGTTTCTGAATGAATTGGGTGTCCAAAAAGTGATTTCTGCAAGTGCGAACTTGCTTCACCAGATTGAGGCATGACTTACACTACATCACCAAGCCAGTCAAAAGTTTACACGTAAGTTGCAGCACGTGGTTCCTGCACACTAACCTATTGCTTGGTGTTGGTCTCTAATTGCTAAGCAATCTATTTCCATAACAAACAGGCAATGCTGAAAATCTGTCATTCAAGAAGCGATCTGGTACCAAACCCGTTACCAGGGGAGGCGCAGGGTGGCGAAGCCCCCTAAATTTTTTTCGCCCCCGCTGGAAAATGTGTTGTACATAGTTTGAAAAATTTGGGCCCCTTTCAGAAAAACTCTTCGCCCCACCTGGTGTCCCAAGGTCGTTGCGGGCCTGTCTGGTACCATCAGGTTTTTGGTATTCCGCTGTTTTTTACAGGCTTCTCCATTCATTATACTAGATACAGTTTTTATGTTTAATATTTCTAATTCTTTTTTGTAAAGTGGACATGCTGTAATGACAGCGGAATGATTACCTTTACAATTCGGGCAGCTTTTGTTTGAAGAATCACAATTTTCCAACTATGAAAAAAACGACTTGTCCAAACTGGGCAGGTAGCCCTTAACAGGATCGAAAAGTTTCATGTTGACAAAATAATTACTTCTACGTTTCGTTTCTGAATATTCTCTAGCCGGCGATTGGTATTCTTTGTCAAGCAAGGTAAAATAGGTATGAACCAATGGCGACTCCAGAACTCGAGAGTCTGCGGGTTTTGCCCGAGTCTTCGATTAAATTACGTTTTACCATGTGGAAGGGGTATTTGCTTGCTTAGTAAATTTCTGTCAACGCAACTTCACTAATTCCANTTACGAACGCGGGCTNTTTTCATTGAGCCTGGTTGCAGTTCATATATTTTCATTCAGGGTCTGGCGGACATCTTAAGAAGTCACTTGCATCAAACAATATCATTCGTAACATACGTTCTCTTCACAGGCATGGGCGTCGGAAGGATTTTTTCCAGGGGGGCACAGTAGGGGATTTTCCCAAAAATTTTTCCAGGGGGGTCCAAAAGCGGTGAAATTTGTTGTTTACCCCTCGAAATTGAAAAAAACAACCTTTTTTTGCTAATGATTTCAAAATCCAGGGGGGACCTTGCCCTNCCTGCCCCCCCTTCCGACGACCATGTTCACAGGGTTCATCCAAGCTTAAATCGGGTTCAAATTCAGAGCCCAAGCTGTCCTCTGAAATCAAAATTTTAACATAATTCAATTCAAAGTAATTTTTGTAAACAATGGATTTCAACTGAACTTAGGATTTTAATTCCAATCTTTGAAAGGTCTTCCTTTTACAACAGTTTCAAAGGAAAAGAAGTGTCCATAACTCGGACTAATATGAATGAACCTGGTAGGTCGCTGTCTATCAAAAAGAGTCCTTTCCACAGCCAGGAATTAGACACTACGATCTTATCAAAGCATATATTTCGCGTACTAGGAATGCGTCATCATCAGTGGCGTAGCCAGGACAAAATTTTGGCAGGGGCCAAATCTTTTGACTTTAGGCCAGCAGCAGTAATTTGCAAGCAGGTAAATTCGTTCTTGTCTGGCGAATATTTTGTTATTTAACCGACGTTTCGCCCGCCTATTCATGTACTGTAGGCTTCTCAGGGCAATGATTTTAACCACATAACATGGAATTTATCAATAACAAGAAAACAACGAGAAGTGTGACGCACAAAGACAAAAAGCGCAAAACCGAACATTCGGCCATCACGCTGTAGGAGATGAGTGACAGTATGCGACAGAGAAGGTAGAAGTGTAAAATGAAAACGCCGAGAGGTGACAATGTAAAACAACACTGTAAAATAGCGTATAAGCTGCACAGAAAAATGCACAATAGTTTACCACGTGAAGAAAAGCAGTAAATAGTGTGAATGTATGCGGCAAATAGAGATCAATAATGGAAGAAACGGAGTGGTGAACTAACAACTCAACAAGCACTGAAGCGGGCAATAATTATTGCCATATAACAGCTATTTATCATGTTATAATATGACAAACTCAAGGAAGTCAAGTAAAGGAAAAATTTCACTCATGTTTTAAAATATTCTGATAAATAGCTGGGAAGTGGGCTAGGGTGTTGGATTATGGATTTTGCTTGGCTATGTTTAATGCCAATTGAATTGAAACTTTTGTAAATTAAGATACAACATCGAATGAGACCATTATTTCATCAGTTTGGAGTAGTTCATGAGCAATAGATGATGCGAAGTCTAAAAAGTGTCTTACGTGATGTTTTGATTTTTAAGTGGTTTCAGTAGTGAGGAGAATTATTTAGCTATCCCGTAGGTAGGTGAGTCTGTGAAAAAACTATTGGTCGTAGGAAAATGTTTTCTTTGTGTAATTTCGGTAGTCCGTATAGCCGGGGTGTTGTGGCATCTGGGTGTTTCAGTTTAAAGCTTGCTTCTTTTCTGATCTTTTTGTTTTCGAGCAAGTTGTTAACAAATTTGTTGACATCTTTGGTTTTGGATATGGTTGCATTGGTTCTAAGATTTTTGTAAGTTTCTTGATCATCCAGCATTTTGTTAATCTTATCATCATACTACCCTTTGTATTAAACCAGGGGTTCTCAACCTTTTTCCCGTTAAGTACCCCCGATTCATGAAACAATCAACCCGAACCCCAGTAAGCTGACAAAATCTACGCGGAGGCAAAATCTAAGCGGAGTTTTCAATCGGCACGCATTTTCCTCTAGTATAGGATATTAAAAAATAACAATACATGAAAACTCAACTGCTATCCAAGTGCACCTGGAAATTTTCCCGTGAACCCCTGGGGGTTCGCTAACCCCAGGTTGAGAACCACTGTCTTAGACTTTGGTGGTGTTAACTTTGTCAGCCTTGGTGATTATTATACTGTACTTGGATCTTTTTTAACTGCAGCAACGCCATATATTCATTTTGCGTCAAAACTGATCTACTTCGCTTATTGTTTCGTATGGTTGAAACTACTTTGCCACGAATGAGGTCAGCCTCGCTGGAAAAAATGCCTCGTTATCCGTTTTCAACTGAGGCAAGGATATCTTTTGCTGGTACGTCTTTTGGAGCAATAGCAAAATACTGGGTCGATACTGACGCTTTTCATTTTTCATTGACGAAAACCGATGCCGACACGGAGATTTTTGCATTGCTCAAACTACAGTTGAGAGGCAGTGCAGTGCTTTTCTCTTCATACAAGTCACTCAAACAATTGGAGTAATTGCAAAAGTTACAAATGAAAGACCAGGTTGTAATAAGTTAAGAAAATTTTACATATTTAAGCAATATGAACAGCAAACAGTGAAAAGCAACAGTATTTTGTTTGGGACACCGCTTCTCAAAGCACAAAATGACAAGATATACTAAAAATTTGGGGAGGGCCATGGCCCCTTTGCCCCCTCCTGGCTACGCCTATGGTCATCATCAGCTTGAAATAGAACAGGAGTCTCTCAACTTACGACCCGCGGGCCAAATCTTGCCCGCGAAGCCGTTTCATCCGGCTTGCAAAGACACTTTATCCATTCTGAAAAATAACATAATTTCCAAAAATTTGTTGATTTGGTAGAATGCAGCATATACCGAAACAATGACATTACGTGAGACGGCCATGTGAATGTCAGTTGGCTAAGTAGTACTGGGCGGCAGGCTGACCTAACCTTAGCTAATATGTTGCCGCAATCTGAGGTCTTTGGTAATCATAGGAACATCTCATTTGAAACCAGATTTACCCTCTATACTGCAACCAAAGAAGCATTTTTACAATTCTTTTCAGAAATGTACTTTTATCATCAAACAACATCCTTGTTTCGGCATTCTTTTTTTTCAGTGTTGTGTAACCAGGGGCTGATCCAGCAAGTAAGGTTAGGGGGTAGGTCGGTTTCAATATATTTGGTAGTCAAGTGTCATAACGGCTTCGCTGCTTTAAGACGGATAAAGTTCAGTGCATTTCACAACACTGCTGTGACAAAACAATGGACGACGAAATGGCCATATATCGCGAATGCTGCATTCCGAATTGTAAAAATCATGGTGAATAAAGTTACGATCGCCTACCCTGGATTCGCCCCTGTGTGTAACAGCTCATGTAGTCCTCGGACAAAAATGTTTAGAGACCCGTCATATAGAATGTTCCTGGTAGGTATGGACTATGGAAGACTAATTGGCATTATCATTGCTATGTACACTGCGTGATAATGGTTAAGTTCTGCTGAGAGCTACTCATCGGTTGTTACGCACCAACGTCACAGAACAATGCTAAAGCCAGTGAGAATGAGAGGAAATGAAAATTTCAGCACCTCGCGTCTTCACCGGTTGCATTCAGTCAACGGGGCCGGCCTTAGCAAGTGCGGGGCCCGATTGGAAGCACTTTTGCGGGACCCCACTCAGAGGAGTGTGCATGAATTTTGGAGGGGTCCATCGAGTCATAATGTTATAAATCGGTGGTGTTAAAGAGCGAGCCCTAATGGGGCGATACCAAACTAGGAGGATCTGGGGTTATGCCCTCCAGTTTCACATATCCAGCAGACTCTTAAATGGACATCTCCGTAACACCCAATAAATCCAGTAGTAAATACATTCAACACCTCCTCTCTGGCCAGGTACCTACTGCGGTGTACGGCAGGGCAAGTGGCCATGTGTTAAATGGAATTAACGCTGCTTGTTGTGATCAGTCAGCAAAGATATAACAGCTTAGCTACAAAATATCGACAAAGGAAAAAGCATGGGAATAACAGGACATCACACTAAAACTACAGTGCAACGTTGTATTATAATGCTGCACAATAATGACAACACCGAATGAAACAGACAAGTCGGCTCCAACCAAAACAATAGCGGGAAAACGCACAAGCCACATTGGCGCACTTAGGCTATTGAGCCTGCTATACAAATGTTGCTTTTGCTTAGAGAAACTTACGTTTCGTGTTTTAACATTAGCAAAGTCTTTCAGAATTTTGTCCAAGTTTAAGCCTCTGCTAACTTTGGATTCAATGGACATAATCGTCAAACGATTTAAGGACTCTTAGTGGATTGAAGATCTCAAATAAGCTTTAATTAGTTTCAGCTTAGAAAAACTCTTCTCCGGGTGCCACGGTCACTGCAATGGTTATGTAAATCCTGAGGGCAATAAAGAAATTAGGGAAAGAGGTGTACCTGTTACTGTGAGCGAGAAATTCGAACAATTTCACGGGTTTTCGAATCTAGGTTGTGGAATTGGTTTTAAAATGCTCCCATTTCCTCACAAAGCATATGCGCCTGTGCTTGTTAATTTTTAAGGAACCGTTATTTTTGCACACCTGTAATAGACATACAGTTGGCATAATTAAAACTAGGTGTATTTAAAAGGTTTTCGCTAACCTCAGGTTGCCTCATCAAACTTGTACGACAGGAAAAAAGAACAACGCTAAAGACTGACTAAGCAGAATACATTTGCAATTACGAGCTAAACTTAACTTTTAAAAGACAAGTGGCATTAACTATTGAAACAGCAACAACTATCGAACGGTATCTTACAGCAACTATTGGAATGTGACCTGACAAAATACGCTTACAGCTGAAACAGAAAACAGCTTCAAAAGCTAAACCCTCTCTGCCTTAACCAGGTGCTATTGAAAAAACTGGACTACACATTGCCGGAAAACAATGACTTCTGTTACGGTTACAGAACGAAATATGATGATTACGGGCGTTAAAAACGGCGCAGTTGACTTTGATTTTCGTTGGCATCGGGCACCACGTTTTGAAAATACTATGGGCCACGCGCCGGCACTACACAAACAGCTTCGATACAAAGTGTAAGTTTGCCTAGGTGCAGGGGCGTAGCGAGGTTAGATGGCGCCCGGGGCAAGAAGCAAGTTTGGCGCCCCCATGTTCGAGACTGAGGTCTTTCGGAAGCAAACGTACTGTATTGAAGGAAGTACCAGTGTCATTGTTGGGAATTTTCGGCATCCCCAGCAGCCATTAGGCGCTCCCCGCAGTGATTTGGGCCCCCATTGTGGCTCGGCGTCCGGGGAATTGCGCCCCCCTTGCCCCCCTCGTTGCGCCCCTGCCTAGGTGTAGCGCGGGGCCCCCTTCGGTCGGCCCTTTCAGCCAATGTAATCGCGGTTTAAATATTAACATAGTTTTCTGCACATTTCTTTTATTGTTATTTCCAGGGCTGGGGAGCCGAAGCCCGGAGTCGGAGCGCCGGATCTGGGCATTTTTCCTGGAGCCGGAGTTGGAGTTCAAATGAAGAATCAGAAGGAGCCGGAGCTCAGTTTGAAATTTAGGACCTGGAGCCGGAGCTAGAGCCATTTGAGAGATAGCTCCGGCTGCAGGTCCCTTCTTGGTAATAACGGTTTTGCCAAATAGACTAACTTTACCTAAAACAGTGCTCTTTTTAGCACACTAAACACGATTGTTACGAGTTACGACACCAGACTGCAACAATGGATCTACAAGCCTTTGATGTTTCTTTGGTTTAATAATTATCGCTTGGGCTGTGATATCGCAGATGGCAAGCGTGATGTTACTTGTTGAACAATGGTTCTCAAAATCTGTTCTAAGAGCCGGATGCAGCTCCCAAGCATCCTTTGTGCGGCTCTTAGCAGTCTTTCAGTAACACCTCTAATATTTTGTGTAAGAGATTTCGTTAAAGCAATAAAACAAAAAATGTCAATTGACTTGTGTTAAAAATTTTTAATGCTGCTCTCTAACAAAATCGTAGGTCTGGATTTAGCTCTCTTCAGCGAAATGGTTGAGAACCACTGTTGCCAAGTAAGAACAACGTTATTCTTGACCATCTCATTGTTTTTGTTTATTGTGTAATGCCAGATAAAAAAGAAAAACGTTAATAACTATCACAACATCTTACTTTCTAGTCAGAATGATTTCTTTTTGGATCGCTACGCTGCAGTAATGTAGCGATCTAAAAATAACTGAGTTATAATGAGTAGGTATACAATATCCATAGCTTTTGTAGCTATGTAACCATGCTGTTGGCCAGTGGCGTACGCAGAAAGTTTTCATGGGGGATTTGGTTGAGGGTCATATGGTGGTCGTTTGTATTTGGTTTGCGCTGTTTGTGACGTCACAATTTGATGTCATTTTCATGTTTCCAAACCAATGTTTTGGCGAAGATTGTTAATGAATAATGAGTTCACCTCCTTGATTGACATAATATGCATATTTTTTTACATCCACTCCCCTTATTTTATGTGTAATTGCACTGAACATAAACTATCAGCGCTCCAAGTCAGGCTATCGGAGAAAAACAAACTCAACGCTAAGACACAGTAGTTCATAACTGCAAAAATATTAGGCTGCGCGTTAAAACAGTGGAGTGAAACACACTCATCATTACGTCAGAGCAATTTACAACTTCAAAATCAGGCTGCTCTACGGTCTCGTCAAATACGAGCAGTTGAGCATTGAAGGTGTGCGGCTGGACTGACTGGCGCACATCCTGGTTTGCAAGATCGAATTTTGCTCAGCTACACAAGAATTGAGAATGCGCACAAAGTACGCAAGAAAGAAAACGTTTGTTTTTATGATGCATAGAAGTCCACAGGCCCGTAACCAGAGGGGCGAAGCCTCCCCTAGAAAAATTTTCGCTCCCCCAGGAACAATGTGTTGGACGTATTTTGAAACTATTGGACATAGTTTAAAAAATTTGTCCCCCCTCTTAGAAAACTCTTCGCACCCCCGGTGTCTCAAGCTGGTTACCGGCATGGAAGTCCAGCAAACGTTTAGTTTTCCTTCTTCCCTGCTGAGACATTATCAAATGCCTGAATGCTTCTATGTCAACAAATGCGGTTTTTGAGCTCGTGCAACAGTTTTATCATGCTACAGAATTGGTAACTTAGCCGGGGCGGTCAGCGCTTGCGCTGATCAGCCTTAGAAGACAAAATAAAGGCAATTGTTTCAGATTAAGTGACCTATCGTGGAGCACAATCTTAAACATGCGTAGTGGACGAAAGGTCTGCAGAAAGTGGTGAGATGGTTTCTGGACGCAGACGATAAAAGAGATTCTTTCCGAAATCTAATCAATACTTTTTGGCCCATTTACAATGTTCCTTGAAATTTGCATGAAAATTCATTCCGTGGTATTTGCATTACGTCGACAAATTAAAAAGAAAAAAGTATGAGAAAACAATTAATCTAATTTGCGCAGGTAATAAAGTTTTGCAAAATATCAAGCTCAAGGGAGGTTAACGCCCAAACACCCCCTTGCGCACGCCCTTGCTGAATATAAACTATCAGCCCTCCAAGCTAGCACATCGGAGGAAAATACAATCAACGCTACGACACAGCAGTTCATAACTGCAAAAATATCTGGCTGCACGTTAAAACAGGAGCGTAAAACACACTCATCACTGCGTCCGAGCAATTTACAGCTGCAAAACGATGTCTTGTCGAATGCGAGCAGTCGAGCATAGATAGTGTGCGGCTGGACCGGCTGGCGCACACCCCGGTTTGCAAGATCGAATCAAGATCGAATCTTGCAAAAATACACAAGAATTGAGGAAGAGCATGAAGTACGCAAGAAACTTTCAATTTTTTATTATGTATAAAAGTCCAGCAAACTTTTAGTTTTCCTTTTTCCATGGTGAGACATTATCAAATTTCTGAATGCTTCTATGTTAAAAAATGCAGTTTTTGAGCTCGTGCAACAGTTCTATCATGCTACAGAAATTGCTAATGAAGCCGATGCGGTCAGCGCTTGCGCTGATCAGCTTTAGAAGACAAAATAAAGACAACTGTTTGGGATAAAGTGAACTATCGCGGAACACAATCCTGGTGAACATGCGTAGTGAATGGAGGGTCTGCAAAAAGTGGTGCGGTGGTTTCTGGACGCACACAAAAGCCCGAATTCCCACCAAAATGTAATTATTACTTTTTGACCCATTTACAATGTTCCTTGAAATTTGCATGCAAATTTGTTCCGTGGTATTTGCATTAAGTCGACAAATTAACAAGCAAAAAGTATGAGAAAAC
>JGI24021J15306_10002730_pt1 | contig 19360 bp, 6 predicted proteins | sample Ectturendosymbi1_FD_15306 | JGI IMG/M metagenome (IMG submission 15306)
TGGTTGGTTTACTGCATGCGATGGCTCTTATGGTGCTTCTGCTTGTTGGCTGAGTCATATGAAACAATAAACCATTACCATTACCCCACGGAAAAATGGCGTGGATAGTTTCGAGAGAACTGACCAATTCGAAAAGTAGCACCAACAATTTTCAGGTTAATCAAGCTTTTGATGTGCAAGCCAAAGAAATGTGTCAGTGCAAAGCAACGAAACTGCTTTGAAAACCTATTCTACAGCACTTCAAATACAAGTCGAACCTGATCATAGCAGCATAGTTTATGCAAATGCTGGAGAGTTCATGCTATGGCTGACCTTTAGCTGAGGTTAGCTCCGTGTGAAAGTTGATGACAAACTTATTACGCTGTTGTAATCACTAACCGAAAGTAAAACCAGGGGTAACGCTTTTACGCAGCTGTTTCTGGCGCACCAGCTTGCTGTATCCCACCTAATGGTGATGTAAACTTCATTTCAAGGCCATCGCAAAATTCTTGTCTGATAACTCTGGCATGCTGCAAAAACACTGCATATTTTGCCATTGATTGCAGCATCAGCCGTAGCTTTTCAAACGAACATCGTGTATTTGTATGTAGCCCACACTTTTCCAACTAAATGCGTGAATATGGCGGTGATATATATTTTGCATGCCTTGAAGCTCAAGCCTTGGCTAAAAAGCAATACAGTTTCAATGTCTTTTTTGTTACGCAATTAGGCCATAGACACTGTTCAGCAACATTTATGTTAGATATTTAGTTGTTATGGCATGTAGACCTACTGTGACGGTTCAGTCACAAATATGTGGAGCCTTAACAGTTTCATCAATGATTTCCCATTATCTTGTCGGCGAATAAAAAAAACTTTTTGTTCAAGTAGTAAGAATCCGACCTGTACATAGTCTGAAAACGTTCCAATATATTCACCTGATGTTAATTGCCACCCTATCCTATGGTAAATTTGAAAGCAGCATTCAGATGCAGCCCGAAGAGTCAGAAAAATCTAACGAAAGTAAAAAGATGTTTTTTGTTTTGTATGCGTTGAGGCTATTGATACTACCATTTACTTAATGATAGCTTGCAATCTGATTTCTCGATAAAGCGCACGTGACCAAAATGAAACTAAATTGAATTTTTTCCTAGACGATTGGATTTTTTATTCAAGCACTAATGGATTTAAAAAGACTCCGCTTAGTTCTCAAACTTTTTCGAGTAAGACCCAGACTTAAGTTTGGTGAACACGTCGTGACCCAAGCCTCAAACAAAGTATGAAAAAATAGTGATTGTGTGGATGATTTTTGGCAGCAATTTGCTAAGCTCGTTTTTCATGTCAGCAATCTACCCTTTTATCAAGTATCTACGCTACAAACAGACAAGCAATGGCAACGTTGAAAATCTACAACTCAGGTTAGAACGCCTCTGTGCGACACACTTTTTGAGCCTTCTCCACCCTTCTTTGGGTTTTGATCCATACTTTGGGAAACACTGGGCTAGAGCAACTTACCAACCGTCGTGTTAAACTGCGGTGACAAGTAGGCTTATGTCTTAAAACTTATTGCAGAGCCGTGGTAATAATCAATTGTGACTTGGTTTTGGCAAATACACAACCGTTGCACAACCGTTGTCACTTTGCGTAGACAGTGGGTCAAACATATGCAGGTTTACTTAGGGGGCATGTACAACTTTCCCCAATTAAAAATTTGTCTTTATAATATTTGTGAATTTTATTGTTAACTCTGAAAAGCTAGATAGATAAATACGTAATCGTTTATGGGAAGCAGGCTTAGTGCCAGTCAGTGGCGTGCAGAGGTTTGGTGGTGCCCGGGGCGACTGCTTGATTGAATGCCCCCATACCAAATATTTGTATTGAGCAGTGGCGTATGGTGGTCATTATTGCTGGATATACGCTGTTTGTGACGTCACAATACAACGTCGTATTCAAGTTTGCAAACCAAGGTTTTGGCGAAATTTGGTGACACGACATGCATTTTAGTCCACGCGCTCTCTTCTTATTCGTTGTTGAACAACAGTGGTGTGGCAGGGGGGTCAGAAAAAGAGTTGAGGGCAATGGAAACTTACGAAAAACAAAAAGTCGCACCAATTAGCCTGCGTTTGTTTCTGCTCATCAACAGGGTTGACCTAAAAAATAAATATAGAAATTATAGAAAACCACTCGTAATTTTGTCGGTGCGCGAATAGTTGCAATAAATTTGTTTCACGTCGATCTTGATCAACCGTGATATTACCTATGATACTGGTATGAAAAGGTCACCTCTACTCCCGTTGCCCCCTTTCGAAAGGGCAGGGGACAACGCCCCTGCCATGACCCGGTTCTCCGCTGTCCCTGAGAACAGATACGGGCTCGTGTGAAAGGTTATAATCAAATCCCTGAAATGTCATGCAATGACGAAGCTCAGAATTATGCACATATTTGCTCGTATTGAAAGCACAGGTGTGCGGCTATATCAGCGCACCCAGGGTTGCCACATCAAAAAAAACGAAAAGGGAATGTAGAGATGCACCAAAAAGTCAGCTAAATGAAGCAAGTTGAAATACAAGGACAGTTTTGACATTTGTCTCTGAAAATCATTACACGTCCATAATTATCTTACAATCCTTTATTTTTGTGAGTTTCACTTGATCGCACGATTTGGAAAAGGCCACGTAACTACCAATTTGATTGGGTGTGCGTCGCACACCTAAAGTAGAGGCCCCTGGTGTTGAATAATGCGAGAATTACTGGCATTTGAATACGTACAAACTAATTTTGACAAAAGAAACAAGTTTCGAAGAATTAATTCCATGCAGCATGTTTTAACTACAGCCTTACAATAAGAAAAATCATCCAGTTACAGCATTTTAATTTTTGTAATTTCGCTCTTTGGATGAACCCGGCGTTAGATGCCGGCGGCCATCGCCCGGCTCCCCTCCTCCCCTCTTCACGCCACTGCTGCGAATAGCGTACAAAAATGCTACGGCAGTCGCATTTCATCGCGCTTAATGATATAAGATCCAAAACGTTTTCAAACGCGTTGGGGGACTCTAGCGTTTACATTATCAGTTGCATATGTCAACCTGTCGCTCAAGAACTAGACATGATCCAGGTCTTAGTCCGCATGTGCGCAAGTCTTGTAGACCGACTTCGGGAGTCGGTGTCTTTTAGAGCAAAGTCGCTGCTCGGCTTCCATTGAACGTGTGTTGGTGTACATCAGAAGCGTGTGAATATAAAAAGCGCAATCACAATGGCGGCCACGATGACTCCTTGCTCAACTGCAAAATTGGTTGCAAAAAGCGTAATGCAGATCTTACACTTATAGCATCAAGATTTTCACACACGCTTTCGTAGGAAAGTTTTACGAGAAAATGGTGGCTTTCATTCAAGGTAGAAACTTGGAAATTTACTACAAACAAACTTTTAAAACCTGCCAATTCAATGAAAGCAGACTTTCTATTTGCCGGCTTAAATCGGAACATAATTATCTAGGAAAAGAAGTGCCAGAGAAAAGCACATGTTATGGACAAAACAAGGGGCATTATATTTTTAAATGATGAGACTTGGTTCTTGTTTGCCCCCATATCAAAATTTATGTCTATGTGCCTGACTCTAGGAATGATTTAGCAGTATTTATTGACCTCACTTTTAGACTGTCTATATCGTCATTTTCTGCTTTCCACAAATTGATTAACGCTTTTCCATTTCTTCCTCGTAACAGTGGGAAAAGAGGCCTCACAAGTGGATTAGCCTAGGGCGAATTCGGCCCTGCTTGTCCCAGTAGCAAAATATTTGTGAAAGCATTAAAGAATTGGCTGCAGTTAATTTATCCGAATTTAAAAAGCCAAATGAACAAAAGAAGCCAAATTGTTAAATAACATGAAATTTAAAATTCTTTACTAGTTGTAGGATATTTTAGAAAAATAAAGTTATGGCAATATTCATTTTGAACATTTTCCACAGTGTTTCCACTCGAACCTTTGGCATTATGGGTTGCGAGATATGTGATAACTTTATTCTTCTATGGGTCACCAGATAACGTTTGAGAAAATACACCAAGCACTGTCTAAAAAATCCTAATAATGCTTTTCAGCAAGGTATTTTATTTAAAAAGTCGAGAAGCAAGTCTGATAGCATGTGCCAACTACCTTCAAACAAAGCCAAATATTGAAGAGAATAAGCCAAAAAAATTTTTGACCCCAGCTGTCTCTAAAAAAAGTCAAATTTGTGAAATTTGCCGTCAAAAAAGCCAATCTGGCAACCCCAAGGAGCCGTGGCGGCCTGCACATCATTTGCTGACCTGTGAGTGACGATAACGATTCTAGCGTTCGTGAAGCAAAAATGCCGCCTTGCCAACACGCGTGGTTTTGGATGGCGTGGTTGGTCGGATTTTGCATGCGCTGATAGACTGTGTCCAGAAAAACTCCTGATATTGCTACATTGATTCGGGACACTGCGGTGGTTGGTTTAACTCCCTCTGCGAGCTTTATACTTGGTTTACAGCGGGTTGCCATTGCTGTGTTGCGAAACTTGAGATTGTGCGTGTAAACTGTTGTATAGTCGTAACACTTGTGTGTCTCTGCCGTTCGAATTTCCGATCCAGCCATAGCCAGTAGCGAGAAATCGCTACAAGTGGTTTGTGACTACGGTTTTAACTCTGCCCACACATGTCCTACAACCTCATAAATTTTGTACGAATTTTCTGAAATGATTCAGAAGCAATTCGTTGGTGTATTTTAGCTCATTGCCCCGGAGGTTAAATTTTTCTATCTGAAAAACACTTGAAAGAATTCGCAAATCATATTCATTTAGTAAAAATGATTTAAAACTTGAAATAACTTTGGCAAAGAATTTGCTTCGAAAGTAGTCGAAGCTGCCTATATCGTTCGAACATTTTTTCAAATTTTCAGCTATGGTGGTTTTTCAGCTCTAGCTCACATCAAAACGGAGGTACGAAATCAAAGGATATTCGAGCATAATAAAAGATTAGCACTGTCAAGCACTCAACCACGAATTTCGAAGTTGGCCATACGTTTGCAAAGTCAACCATCGCATTGAAATGTTTGTGAAATTCAATTGCCGCTCAAACTAAATGTTGTGAAATGCATTTTTGTGGTAAAAATGTTGTGGTAGTTTGTTGCATTTTTCTAGAACAGCATTTTGCTGTGATCATAATGGTTATAATATTATATGTATTGAAAAAAGGGTAGGAATGGATCACAGGATATGGAAAAATACCAAGGGTGTCACGAACCAAAAAAGACTGAGAAACACTGCATTAGAATAGAAGGTACGGCCCTCCGCTAAGTACGGTCTTCTCAAAGTGGCCCCGAGCCAAATTAATTGCCCACCCCTGCTGTAGTATATAATTCACCATTGGGTTGAGGACGAGCCTATAAAACTGCTGTCCAACCAGTACTGCAAACCCGACGAGACCCCGATTTTTTGTTTTTTTGGCAAGTATGTCTTTACTTGTTTTTAAATTGCTACAGCAATTTGTTTGGTTCCAGCACAAAAACACGTAAATATTTAATTTCTTGAAAACTCTGTACTGTACAAAAATTAGTTGCTAGTGTAAGTGTTGATGGAAAACATAATTGTTGCGCTGGATGGATTTTTGAAGTAGGCAATGATTAATATGATTATTGTCTGACCTTATGTTGCTTTGACATTTATTTTATTTTTATTTATATCTGAACGGTGACGTTTCGTTTAGGTTTATGCACACTGAAGCTTGTTGGATATGTGTCTTGTTTTACACTTGTTGATTTGTTTGATTGTTAACTTTGGGTTACTGAAATGGGTTGGCTAAGCGTAGGTACTGTGTCATGTTGTCAAGGCCTTGCAAGGCTTGCATGTGTGGAAGCAGCTTTTCCAAACACAATTTGGAATGGACATTTAGCGGTGAAAGGGTTTCCAAATTATATTTATGTGAAGATTGTTGATAGCCTAATAACCAGGGGTGTAGTGGGACGGGAACACCTGGAAAAAGCGTTCCCACACCTTTTTCATGTTTTGCTTTAAAATGAGTTCGAAGCTGTTTTAAAATGGCTAGTTTCTTTTTGGTGCGTTCCCACACCTCTTTTGTTAGCACTACATCCCTGCTAACTATCTTTACTATGTCAAGGATTTGTTGTGTGGGGATGATGCCGACTATGAGCTGCTGCTGTAATTTCTCATAGGTGGCCTTGAGTCACGATACACGACTTTGATTGGACTCAAAGTGTAATTTTTAAAAATATTCGGTAAGTGGTGTTCTTAACTTAGTGCAACGTCTCTATCAATATTTGCATTTATTTGTTTTTCACTATGGTGTTTCATTTGAATTTTTTTGCTTTAAATGAAATTATGGGGACAGTGAATTAATGACAGCTGCCGGCCTCGCTTCCTGGCCCTGCATTCCTGATCAAGTATTCTGTGCTTGGTCGAGGTGCAGAAATACACTAAAATGAAGTGTCGTGCTACATGTCTTCACCAAGACTTTCTAAATGATCCACCACCTTGTATACATCGAAGGCAAAATAGCTCCAGCAATGTTTATTTTGCCTTTCATGAGGCAAATAGCGCCTGCACAATAACCTGAACCAAGCTACGTTGATGAACAAATCTGCAATCTAAACAATCTGATTTGTAATATTTCGCTTCATAATTTGTAATATTTCGCTTCCACAGACGCACGCAGAGCAAGTTTGTAATATTTCGCTTCATGGCGAGAGGGCACAGCCCCCTCACAATTATTTTGCTTTGCAGTCTAGGTCCAAGTTTTAGCTGCCGTTGAAACTTGCTATAGGTTATGATAGGATTAAATGAGGTTTTGGCCTATACGCCAATGTCACTCCAAGCAACGCGGGTTCGTTTCCACTGAAGCTACACTTTAACGACGAGTTTTTCATATTGAATGGCTCGACTGATCGCCTCAGAAATTGTCGTCGCATTATCTGAACAAAATAACAGTCATGCGTTGTATTTAAAAAACAGCTTTATTAGTATGAACAGTTGACGACGTTGTTTACTGCGCAAGAAACCTTATACCAATTTCTCGTAATTCACATTTACATCACGATGCAAAATCATCAGAGAAATTGCACTCAAGCCTACTTCTCCACAGTGTTAACAATCTCGATAAAGAGCGCTCCAGAGACGCAGTTGTGCAGGTGATGGTCAGCATCAATTTTATAAGTGTATGTACATCTGGATAAACAGATTTCTCGTTACTGCACGGCAGGTGCAGGCCCATAGCCATGCTTTAAGGTTTGGGGGGACAAAACGCGTTTTAGGGAGGAAATAATTTTGTTTTCATCATATGCTTAGAACAGATTTTTCTGAGAAAAACAAAATTTGAAGGGACACAAAAAACTGCCTGCCTCCGAATGACCCCGTGGCTATGGGCCTGGGTAGACGTTTGCTGACTTTCCGACAAGCTACGTGTTTTTAGCACCACGTTCGCAGAAACAAAATGCGATTGTGATGTAATAAATGCGCGGTGACCCAACCAGTGAAAACTGGAAATCTTTCTTAGCGTGTTTATGAGATTCGACCCGTACTAATACCTAAATAGCTAGCTGAGCTAAGATACTACCCAAATTTGTTTGGGTTTTAGGACACCTGTAGAAAATAGAAAATCTGGTTTTATTATAACAAGTGTTAGCAAAAGTTGCCCTTCCACGATAGACCACCTTTTGCTGATGCGTCGCCGTCACTGCTTGCGATAGCAAATGTTTAGTATGCAATTCGATGACGCAATTCTTCTTGCTTGTAGCTTTCTACTTGTCATGGCAGGTTTTACTGCATAAGTCATGACCGCACAGATCTCTGTGAGTAACTTTGAGAGCTGCACTGAAAAGTTTTCCGTTGAGAATAGTGAGAAGTATGTGACAAGGCAACGTATATACAAATGTACATAAAGTATATTTAAGCAAAAGCATGTGCATTCAACAAATACTGGCAAATCTACTGCTATGGTGAGTTCGGATACTAGCAAACTAATATATTGTTTGTTGCTGTTGAGTTAAGGTTATGAAAAAGACGCTTTGCAGGCCCGCAACCAAGGTTGTGCAACCGGGCAATTACTTTCCCGAAATTTTCAAAAACATGTTTAGTTGTTAGGAACAACAACAAGTTACAGCCATCCCCCCCCAAAATATAGTGCAACAACAAGTTACAATCATTTACCCCAAGAAAATATCAGCTTGTTGCGACCCTGCCGCTTTGCATCATAATTGAATTTCAAGATTTCTTTGCACTGCTGTTGAAAACTTGAATCCCCTTTTAATTACATGCATCAAGTCTTAATGTTGCTCAGAACGTCTGGTTTTGTAACTATTTTTGTATCATTGTTTCGTTTTCGAAGGAAGGTTCCTGCGACAGTTTCTTTTTGATCTGCCGACGGCGTCGTCTGCGACACAGGCAGAATAACAACAGAAGTGCAACGAGTGCTATCAGGGAGATGAAGACAACAGCCGGTATCACGATCTTCTGCGTTTCTGCAAAATAATCATGTCGTCAACAGCATATCCTACAAAGATGCTCTTGTTAGGAGCCTGAACACAAAAATAATACCACGTTTGGGAAAAGCAAGACATGAAATACATGTCTTTGTTTTCAATGCTGTGCTTATGTTCCTGTCGAAACTGATCGAGCAATTGTCCTGTACAAAAACTGGAACTAGTTTGTTGGCCTCAGTTAGCACCGTTCCGATTATAATCGGCTGCTGTTTTCAATTAATGCAACATCTGCAAAGGGCAAATAATAACTTCCCCAAAGAGACGGTAGATTTGCTTTCACGAATAGATTCGTTTTGAAGTTTTTCTGACAAAGGTCACTGATAAAACTACAAAACTAGATTGTGTTTACAAAGGGATTTTGCTTATCCGTTGTCTTAAATGTAACGAGAAAAATGTTTCTGTTTAGCTGTCCTGGTTTGCCAAACAAAGCCGTGTTGTTTTCCAACCCTGTTCAAACCACGTTTAATTCATAAGCATCCGAAGAAACCTGTAGTTGGCCAGTATTTCATTCATCAGCGACGCAAAGCAGTTTAGATTCTCAGAGTGGCAGTCTTACCTCAGGCTCAAATCGCAAACTCGTTGCATGAAACAAACAGAATAACCGGCCACTTCGCCCAATAGCAACTCAATGGCGACGAAACAACATCGGCGAACTGACCCTGTCGATCAGTGAAGACACAAACAGGCAAACCGACGCTTTTGCTCAATTATACCAGAAGGGATGATCGTTTCAACTAATTTCAAAAAGTTTATGCGGTGCTTTTCAAGGTTTTTGTTTTATGGAAAAGTGACTTTCTTTAAGCAGGCTCGCAAAAGTTGGAAATGGTCAAATACAGGGTCGGTGTCGTGAATGGCAAACTTCAAACATAATCCATGAGAGTCTTTTGATCTAAGAAAACTTCCTGTCGGTAAATGTTGACACTAGCTTTGTTCATTTTTATTCTTAAGTTATATCCGCTGAAACTGCATCAATAGACAATTTTCATTTATTACCATCTTTTATATGCGTTACCGCCTCACACATGCTTTGTGGTATCACTTTTTAGATTTACTAATTTACTATTATTTTTGACGGTAAAAAATGTTTTTATGCATCCAAGTTTTTTTCATTGACTTTATATGTTTTTGCTTGTTTCCCCAACGCTTTAAAATGCATTTCAATATTCAGGGACTTGAAACAGTTCGTTACCAACACAAGCCCAAAACTGATTGTCGTCCTTACTTGCCACTTGTTTGTTTCTCTTTTCACTGAACTCACATTTTGAGTCACACAAACGCGTGAGTAAGACTGAATTTGTCTGTGAAATGAGCACTTCAAATGGTGGTTTTATAAACGTGGACGCAAAAGGAAAAAAATAATATAATGTTTGCAAGTAATCAATGGTCATAAAGTCATGATATAGTGTAGAAAAGTTACTTCAATTGCGTTACTGGCTTCGTATCAATCAAAATAAACACATTGTGATGATGAACGATTTCAGATTAAATGCAAGAACGGCAATTGTTTTTCCTTATGATGCTAGATTCATTTCTTTGCAGTATTTTTTTCTAAAGAACATAATTTCCAGAAGAAAATATCCCAATACTACTCACACTTCACATTTTTTAAAGAAATTCCTTGTTAATTTATCACTGCTTTTCAAATTGTTTTGTGTGGGTGCTTTGTGCTATCACATCTGTACCTTTTTTACAGTACTTATCGGGTTCTGTTAATAAATTCCTGAAACAAACATGTTTTTCCAAAGATATAGTGAAACGCAGCTATTTCAAGATTTTTCACCACGTTGTTTGTGAATACGAACAGTGCTTCGAGGTTTTTGCTTCTGTAACGTCACAAACGCTCGAAAACCCCGTCGAAACGAAATAGGGAAACTGTGAGAAATTCGGGTATTTAAAGATTAGCAATATATTCTTCTTTTCATTTATTTTCTGTCTTGCATGTTTCACATCTCTTTTATGTTCTTTATTTTTTTCTGGAGCATGCTCATTGGCAAATGCAAAAGTGACCACACTAGGTCGGTGCAGGTGTCATGCTTACTGAGCTCAGGAAGGTTCTCGAAGGATCAAAGATCGTGCAAATTGGTTAAAACAATTTAAAAACTGATTTTTAGTTCAAACAACAAAATTTGTTATCACAGACAAGGTTTTAAAAATCTTCCAGAATATTTCTTTACCTCATTGGAAAAAAGCATTATTTTAAAATTTACATACTGCGTCATACATACGTCACATGCATACGTCGCACACGTCACATTATCTAGCCAGGTTTGGAAGGAAGTGAAAAGTCACCTTTGGCCGTCGCGGTCCTACATTTGTGCCATGCTGTTTGGAAAATGACCTATTCGACAACACTTTATAGTGATATATTGTTAAAGTCACGGACAATGGAAACTCAGCCTTGTCAAGTTAAAAAGGAGCAAAATCACTTTTTATCTACGAAACGCGCAGCAGATCTTAATTTTTATCTTATTCCGGGGCAAATTTCTTCCGCTCTGATATTTTTCTAATAAAAAATCTGCTTCTGCTTTTTTTTAAGCATGCAACTTGATACTGACCTCCAGGCGTCCAAACGTGGTATGGCCCAATCGTTACGTTCCTTCTTGTTTGACGGCCTTCGAGCAAGGCTTCTGCGTCAGCGCTCCTACGGAGGCGAGAAACGGGGTCGACATCCTGGATGCATTTCTGCAGAAGCATATAAAGGTACTCGGTCAAAAGCCATTTCCACACGCCGGCTCCAAAATCCTGGGCTCGGACCCCCCAGCCCTGCTTTCAAAACGTCCATGAAAGGGGGGTTGTAAAATCTTACACCACACATGTTCTAACTACTTCGCGAGATCGATCTATATCCCAGCATCGCCGATACCGGTCAAACACTTTTTTCACCTGTTAATATAACAGTGTTATAATTCTTCACTTTTCTGGCGACGCACATGTTACGAAAATTCGCAGAGGAAGTTACCACATGGTGGATTAAAAAAGTGCGATGACAACCTGTGACAACCTGTCCTTGTTTTGATAATCTTAAAATTTGACATTTTTGAGGGAAATCTTTCTATACGCCCACTAACTAAAGGCGGCTTCACACAGAATCCGGTTACGGCTTACGAACCGGCTTATGGCCAACGTGAGTCTTCCCACATGCAGCAAGAACACCATCACCGACAACCACGACAATCCGGCTTACTTAAACCAATTTTAAGTGGAGACTGTCGTTGGCCATAAGCCGGTTCGTAAGCCCTAACCGGATTCTGTGTGAAGCCGCCTTAAGGCGCAAAATGGATTTCCGGTAATCTAGTTTCTACTCCTGTTGTTCCATGGGCACTGCACTTGCCAGTAAAACCACGGTTAGTGAGTGATGAGCTGTTTATAACATTCGTTATCATTGCAGTTAGGATTGGAACGCATTCAGTAGCTCAAACTAAAATTTAGTTTCCTGAAAACAACGTACTTAAGTGCGACGTTTAGATAGTGACAAAATTTTAGTCCAGTAAGATTTCGGTTAGATATAACTGCACTAGATAAAATATTTACTGCCTGGAAAAGGTTTTCGTCTAATTCCTACCTCCTCGCTTTGGCTTGTGCGTCGGCGTCTTTGGGGCTGCGTTTCATATAGTTATTGCACTTTTAAACCCTCTACCACATAAGCCTTTTTTAAGCCACAAACCATAAATTTGGCTTATTTGAAAATGTTTTGCTTACGAATTCTTATTTGAGTTTATGGCTTTGTTAAGAGAAACAAATGAAAGTGTGCTGATTCTGATCCTTCTTTTTGAAAACACTAAATTGCCAATATCAAAATCTGGCAAACCTTTTCAAAGGATGTCAAAAAAAAGAAGTTAAGGTAAATGGCGTTGCGTGGTTAGCATGAAGAGTGTTACAGCAAAAAATATAATGTCAAGTAGACCTTAAGACAGTAGCAGAAATTGTAACCGAAATTGGGAAAAACATTTTGTTTGGTTGAAGAATGGTGGTCAACATGATAAAACTTCCTGCAAGCTACGCACTTCCTCCATTGCTTCTCAGCAGAGCAGCTTTAGAAAACTTAAGGTCTGATATTACATAACAGTCTTAAATTTCAGCGATGCAGCAACTTTCCATCTCTTCGGTTTTAAGTACTCAGTTTGTTATCAATCTACTACTTGCTACTTCGTTTGATAAACCAATGCCAATATATAGTTCTTCGCAACTTGCCCATGACCTTTTTCTTATTTGTGTAAACCCATTGCTTCAAACTGTAACTGGCAATGTAATATACGTGCGTCTTTTATACCTTTTGCCTACAAGGTTTGCTTTGCTTTTTTGTTTTTTTTTATGTGTGCTTAACTTTTTATGATTTGGTAATCTTGCTCCCTCAACCCAACGCTGAACATTTGCTCTAGCAAAGCATCTTCTTTATAAAGCTTGTGCTACCTCATCTGGAAATCCTGTGGAAGTTAAAGTGTTAGAAAGTTGTTTCATTTTGGGGACGTCAGGTAATTTATTTGGGAGACAAGGCCATGCTGTTACAACGATTTCGTTGATCTCGCTGTTTATAACATTTGGGTATATATTTAACTCCACATAAAATCCGCAATCAACTGTGCAGTGGTTTCTACAGTAAAAGTGCTGTATTGATTTCCAGGCAGTTATGCAGATTTTGGCCAGGTTGCGAACATCTAACCTGTTCTTTTGACATTTGTTGATTTACATCATCAGGCTACACCGCTTACTAATTTCTGGTTTTGTGAATTTTAACAGCAAGTTTTTCTTTCTTCTCAAAGTGAAAGTTAAAAGTGTATAAACGGAATTAATCTTGAAAAACAGTATTTTGTTACTACAATTTACTAACCGGTTGGCATTGCGTCTCCCTCATGTTACACAAATCCACCTCACAGTGAAGGTAGGTTTCGTTGAAGCCGTCAAACTTGAAAACGCGGGTTTGAAAATCAGAAGTCCTACTCTCACCATTCGAAAGAACCAAAATTGAGTCTTGTAATTTGTTTTCAATCGCACATCTGTAGATAAAAAAAGAACAGTTTACTTCAGGGAAATTCCTTTCATTTGAACATTTCTTTGTATTGCAAAATCATACCCTTTTTCAATCAGGGATAGACTGGATGGATGGTCTGGTGAATGATCGGGAGTTCCCCAGCACCTGTTGATGACGATAGCTAATCTTGTGTCCGTGGTTATGACAGCGGCCTGTAAACAGAAAATTACTGTGGTCAGCTTCCTCATACTTCGGTTTCTAAAAAAATTGTACTGATTATTCTGATCTAATAACTACTGATCGTACATGTGTAGATTGGCCGCAGAAAAAAGCAAACTGCATCGTTCGCCACGAACGCGAAAGGAGTACTTCTGCGCCTGGAAAAAAAGCAACGAACGGCACGAAGCAACTATTAAGTCCCGTTTACCTTCATTTTATATATAAAACAGGCTCGTGTGTTCCGGCGTAACGCGTATATTCACTTGCCTCAGACAAATTGTCAGTAAATGTGCTGCAGACCCCTGGCGCTATGGCACAAATTTTTTTTTCTTTGATGAATGGTTGACGGTTGTGTTCTTTTGAGTTGTTCTGTCTTGATTTCAGTCTGAAGGGCTGTTTATATTTATTTTCAGTTGTTTTTCAGTTCTGCAACCTGAAATGCGTGGAGGCTCGCGGTTAATGTTAACGTCGCAGACCATTCGTTGAGCGAAGTAGCCATTCGTTGTTTATCTGTCAAAAAGCATCGATCGCAACTCTTGCCATTAGAAAATCCCCAAAACAACATTTTAAAATGCACGCTGTACGAATTGGTTTGCGCACTTGCAATAATTTACAAAGAATAACGGTTTTGTCAAGCTCCAGTAAATTCCGTCTATTACATTCATTAAGATGCAACTTTTTGGCACAGCATGTGCCCGTGACAGCACGTCTTATGGTCGAAACAACCTTTCTTCATGGAAATCTTGTCAATTTCAGCTAATTTAAATGGTACCTGACCAGAAAACCTCTTTTTTTCGGTGACTCAGCGTTTGTTGTTTTAGCGAGTGCATCTGACGCAATTCACTCAGTACCGCCAAATCTATCTATCTGCGTACATGAGTGAAATATTTTTGTGTAAATGTCCTTGCTTGATTATGAGTGTTCGTAAGTGGAGTGTGTACACCTGGTGCTTGCGTCACTTGTTTAATTGACAGCGGTCAAAACACCCCCTGTTTTTGGGGAGGTGGAGACGCAAAGGTGCTTTGGTTCAAGGGGAGTTACACCAGCTTGACCTATCGGGTTGTCATCACTCATCTTTGCGCTCACTCACCCGGATGTGGAGCAAATCGTTGGTGGTGAACACCGTCTTTTTCTGAAGATGTCGGAAAGTGTCGTCAGTGAAGAGCAGCATCTTGACTTCGTAACTGCCGGTGCCGTTCAGAAGACCGCGACCGAACTGATGGGATCTGCAAAATCAGTTGGCGGTCGGCTGTGAAGGATCTTATCACAGTGATCATAAACTGAGTAAATTTTTCTAGTTCAAACTTGTGGTGCAATGTTTGGAAGAAATATTGTGTCAGCCACCATCCCGGTTGAAAAAGAAAAACAAAATCCTTGCCATATTTTGTCAATAAGGACGCTGTAGCCAAGAAATCGCTTCAAACATTGCGATCTAACTTCTCAAAATGATTGTGTTCATTACCATAAATCAAACCTTACCAAAATTTTTTAAGGATAATTTTTGTGTCGGCGCGTGGCTTTTATCAAAGCTAGTGTCAAAAAGCTCACGTCTAAAAAACGATCCTCCAATAACTACCGCACCTGGCTTTTATCCCTAGGTCAAAACCAGTCCGGTCGCCACGGGGGGGTTTTGGTGGGCTTAGCTCCCCCAAATTAAAATATGAAGCACTATAAATTAGTGGAATTTTGGTCAAATTTGAATGTCAAGCCCCCCCTGCACGAACGTAAAGCCCCCCCGCACAAACGTAAAGCCCCCCTATTGACGACTTCCTGGCGACGGTTCTGGTCAAAACACTTACATACAAACACCAAAAGCGCAAAATAGCTGCTTTCTGAAATAGCTCAGGCTGTATCTGCTCTCTGCGCAATGGAGTCTCATACGAAAACACGATCAATACGAAAAGATGACCAAAACTTAAATGCTGGATTCATGACTAAAGCGCCGTATTTTTTCTAGTCTCCAACTATGTGGTTGCATTACGGGTTTTAACTGTGATTTACCTTAACTCAAAATTAAACGCAACTCCATATTTTTAAAGGGCCTTGCATCTTAAAAGGAGGCGTTAAATAGACTCTATCTTAGTTTAATTTGTTGAATTTATTTGTAGAATCATTGCTTTTTGTGACAGTTTAACCTCGAGGCAAAGGACCAACGCCCTGATATGGAGCTCAACAAGGCTTTGCAAAGCACAACAGCCTAAGTTACATGTAAGATTTATCTTGTTTCGACCTTCGTTTACAAAACAACACATAGACATAGCGATGTCTACACATTCAAATGAAGGGAATGTTCAAACCGAAACTCACACTGTTCGACAATCAGGAATTAATCGCATACAGATTGCCTAATGCTAATATTATTGCTGCATGTATTTTGCTTGTGTAAAGTGGACACTTCCGAAGAAATGTTTCTCATTTGTTGATATCATTTTATGTGCTTATTCAAAAAAACTTTCCATTATCACTGTGTCAGCTATTGCCGGCTGGTTTTTATAATAGTGCAAAACAAATGCGCTGTTACTTTGTAAAAACTGGAAAACAAATATTTTCTCCTTATCTTTTTAGGTTAGTCTCACAAGATCGTAAGCATGCGCAGCAAAGCTTCGTCATATATGAAAAAAGAAACTACATAGATAAACGTACACTACATCCTTAACAGTGATTCCATTCTTTGGTCGTAATTTTCCGGGCATCAATTTTTGAATTTGGGCCGAGAGAGTATAGTTCAACCCAGGTACAACAACGGTACCGTTTGGAAGTGTAACCGGCGGCAGAACAGGTTCTCCTGCTTCTTCTGCTCCTTCTATAACTGAAGAGAAATTTTTGACTACTGCAACTTCTTTCCCACCATAGACGTTCGGATCCAGTGACGAACCATCCAGTTGATTGAGTTCTAACGGACTTCGGGTGACCATTGACCCTCTCTCATCAACCTCTACAACTACGTTTCCAGCAGCGTTGGTAACAACGTTGCCAGTCTTGTCCGTGACAGGAACAAATCGACCTCCACCGGGACCATATTTAAGGCTGCCGTCTGGATTCCGTTCCGGTACAACCGCACCAGAGGGGTCGGTAACCAGAGAACCACCCGGTGATTCCGTTCGAGCCACGATGCCACCTTTTAATGGCTTCCAACCAAAACTAGGATATTTTCCATTCTGGTCGGGTAAACCTCGTGGAATGTTGACGTAGCTGGCTCCCCTGCATGAAGAATTAAAATATGTGCCTGATAAACTAATCATGTAGATGTTACTAAACGTGACATAAATAAATAAATGAAGCAGCGACCAGGCTGTATATCCACTCGAGGAAATTCAAATATCATTGTTACTTTTCAAACTCAAACCAAACACAATTTAATAGTCGATAAGTGGTCAGCAGGTTTATTATTATGTTTTCGCTAAATGGCAGAAAACATGAACAATTGTGGCATTGAAAAAATAGCATGGGATGAAAAACGCATCTTTATTGACCTTAGACCTTTGACGTTTCATCAAAAATGTTTCCCTAATTTGACAATGATGCTCTTTCTTGGATAAGTAACCATCGCTGGACTCCTACTCATAATGATTTTTATTGACTTGTAGCATTTTTGTAGGTTTGGCATGTATCTGAAAATCAGAATCTAGCCCGCACACAAGGGTTATGTATTTGGAAAAAAGCATCACCATTTATGTATTTCACTTAGAAAAATCTTAAGAAATCAAAAGCCATTTTTCATACATCTTTTTTCTTTTATCATGCTGCCCGTTTCAACAACACTTTGATAAAGTTTGATGCTTGCAGAGCAAGTTTTTTACAAAATACATCCAAAATGCCAACTTCTACTGTAATAGAATTTACGTCTAAGCCGTATTATGCAGTATAGACTCACATTGCATNTCCTGATGACAACGTAGCGCGAAGGTTTGACGTCTTGAACACACAAATCCAGATTGCTTCAAACAAAATCCCTGAAATCANTCCCGAAGAGGAAATGACCGAAGCATTATTTGCCAAGACGTTGGAATAAATGACGTGAGTTCCGTTTTTCTGTGCAGGGTTGAAATTGCAGACAATAAAAATATGTAACTAGAATTTTGGCATACCTACGAAGCTTCTTTCTGGATAAGATGTTGCGTCTTGAAATACCTAATTGCATAAAGTGCGCACTGACACAAATCACGTGCTATCTTTAGTAGGATAGATCAATAGCTGCAAAGTTTCAGTTCCAGAATACAATAAAGCATCCTACAACAGATCAGGAGCAAGAACGGACAATTTCGTAGCTGTTTGAAGCCAATTTTCGAAATCTATGACGATCTTCGCATCCTCAAAACTTCGCTTCAGCGGAAACGTGCAATGGACCGTGACAACAGGTAAGCGACACATTAGACACAGCTTGCAATCAAGGGAAAGCTTGAGATAATGGACACAAGTAGATAGTCAGCATAGTTTAGTTCAAACTAGTTGTCTGGTTACGCAATCACGAGACAAAAACGCAGTTCCGATCATGTTTGTTTCTCTTTGCCTTTTTGTATAATGCCAATTGTCTCTTACAACGCATGCGCAATTTCATGTCAAGATATTAATGCTTCCTCTGTTCCGCACCATTTGAAATGAGGATTTCGATTTCTTAAATTTGTATCTATAAGTTCTTGCATTTTATATACATTTTATATATTTTTATATGTGTATTTCGCAATTTTCTCTTCCTTATAAATATTTTTTGATCAGCCAATAAGTTTCACAATGGACGTCGTTGAAATATAATTCAGGTTGTTTTTAAAAATTTGTCAGATTTAAAGTTGATACTTTTTCAAAACAGCAGCCACAAACATAAACATTTTTCATGATGGTAGGTGGGCAAGTCCAAGAAACACTGGGAGAAGCACGGTAATCAGAAAGTTAAAAGAATGTGAATGTTCTGTTCCCACAGTACTTAATAAAAGTGTGGAAACCACGCGAAACACTTAAAATTGATTGTTGTGAGTTTACCTGAAATTAATTTCTCGATGAAAAATACACCAATTTTTGGGCTGCCTATGCACTAAAATAATTTATTTGGGGAATCGGCATTGAATTAAGAGCATTCGATTGAAATTTCTTTGTTTTTCACAAAATTAAGAACATTGATAAATAAACTTAAACTTTTTATTCAAGAACGTTCTTACAATCAAAACCAACAGCGCAAGTTAAAATGCATCACTACAGTTTTCATCGTAATGCGTAAAGGCATGATTTGCCGTATTCACCATCATCACCACAAACACTTGTTTTAAAACAAAGTATCATCTTCGAATAGTTTGCTTTATATGCTATAACAGCGAAAATCGCAAAGCGCATTCGTTACAATAAAGATGGCCCTGCTCGCCAAAATAGTGCAGTGGTGATATACATACACCATAAATGTTCTAATCCTGGAGATCCGATTTTTAAGCAAACAAACTATAAAATTTAAACTTGCAAAGGTAACACGAATGCTTGCCAAGGTAACACGAATGCTTGCAAAGGTAACACGGATGCTTGCAAAGGTAACACGAATGCTTGCCAAGGTAACACGAGTGCTTGCAAAGGTAACACGAATGCTTGCAAAGGTAACACGAATGCTTGCAAAGGTAACACGAATGCTTGCAAAGGTAACACGGATGCTTGCAAAGGTAACACGAATGCTTGCCAAGGTAACACGAGTGCTTGCAAAGGTAAC
>JGI24021J15306_10002732_pt1 | contig 19357 bp, 7 predicted proteins | sample Ectturendosymbi1_FD_15306 | JGI IMG/M metagenome (IMG submission 15306)
GTAAACGTGAAATCGTTCCCCTGCAACGGGTAGTCTCAGCAGCAAAATCTAACGTAAGTAGGAAGATGGTTTTCATTTTGGAAGTGCTGAGGACATTGACAGTGCCTTTACTTAGAGATAGCTTGCAGTCGATGCCTGTTTCATCGATAAAGCGCATGTAACTGAAACATAAGTGTAGGAGCAGGCAAATTTTTGGGGGTGCGAAAAATTTTAGTCCAAATTTCTGCAAACTTGCCCGAAAAAGAATCCAAAGAAAATGACCTCTATAAATAAACGACTGCATTTCACTGGGCGCATTGTTTTCAAATCGAGGCAGTTTAAGCACCATTTTTGCCCAAATTTCCCCAAAACTTCCCCAAATTTTCCTTCAATTGCCCGAAAATAACTAAATTAATGCATGATTTCCAAAAAAATATTCCAAATAAAAAATAATTTTTTGGGTGCCATTTTTGTAAAATCAAAGCACGTACAGTGATTGTGCGAAGGTTTACACATATTTTTGCACAAATTTCCTCAGATTTGGCCCGGATTTTCACCAAATCAAAATTTTTGGTGGTGCGGTTGCGCCCCTGCACCCCCGCCTTCTACATCAGTGAACTAAAATGAAAAAAATTGACAGAACATATTATTCAAAAACAAACGTCAGAAAAATGCACATTTCGTGCATGATGGTTCGAAAACAAGGGGCATTAAATAATCAAATGTTGAGACTTGGCTGTTGTTTGCCCACCCCTATCAAAATTCCTGGCTACGTGCCTGTTTGCAGATATTTTTTATAAGCAATGAATGCCGCTTCGTTACTGTAGATTTTGTCATTGAACCGTGGACAAACTAATATGAAGCTTGGATAAATGATTGATGGCGTAACGATCATTGGTGGGCGTTGGTCTTATAGTCCGCACCTGATTAAATAACACTGCATCTAATAGGTTACAAGAAAATGTGTGCCACAAAAACCTCCTTCGCCTATGCCTGCTTGTGGCCAATTTTATATTTCGTACAGTACGACAAGAGCTTTCTTATTTCCGCACAAAACGAGGTGTATGAATCGCTCCACGACAACCGAACAGTACTAATGATTTCATTATCAACGCGAATTCAGAAAGTATGCTGGTTATTGAAGAGAAAAATGCCTTGACGCATTCTAGGAAACGATCTCATTTTTAGTAAGTTTGCAAGCCGGACGAAGATTGTCAATGAAACTGAGAAAGTGGTGAAAATGTAAAAGCTTTCCATTCTCGCACTTTCATAAGATTTAGGAAATTTATTTTCTCATACCGTTTTCCCACCCAACTTTGCGCTGTTTTTGCGGAACTGCTTGATAGCTGTGCAGGAAGGATCGCTTGTGTTAATGCAACAGAGTCAACCACTGGCCATTGCACATCGTCACTCTAAAAAAATTAAAAAATGCAGGAACAACGTGCGACTTCCGCAGTATAGCCTTCTCAAACTTCATAGTAGCAGCCAGAGATGGCCATGGATCCGGAGACGACTCCGGCAGGATTCTGCATTTTTCTTTCTGATCCGGGGTCAAAAATTTGGGAAAAACCGGACCCGGGTCACTTTTAAATTTCGACAGTAGCAGGAGTCTCATTTCTTTGCTAAAAGCATGGATAAATTTCGCTTGTATCGATTGTAGCCGGAGTCTGAACAGGAGTCGGATTCTCAAATTTGAAAAATTTCCGGAGCCGGATTCAAACATTTTGGAACAGGAGGGGAGTCAGAGTCGAAAAAAGCGACTCCGGTCACCTCTGGTAGCAGCCGAAGACAAATGGAGTTCATTTTTCTAAATATGATCGCCAACACTCACTACTTCGTATCGAATATTAATTTAGCACGGCCAAAAGCACTATTTTATATTGCTGGTAACCTTTTGTTCAGTGTTGTGGCCATAACCGTATACGAGGCGGAGGCAAGGAAGGCAACTGCCCACCCGCAATTGAAAATGTTGGATAGATCCAACACATTCAATAAAAATCTGGCAAAAGAATGAAAATCATGAAAACTTTAGTAGAAAGTCCACCAGCATTTTGCTAAAACTATCTGGACTGTATCAAAACAATTTGAAGTCTCGGCATAATTATTTTTTGGACATACGGTGTTGATGTTGATGTTCCTTTTGTATTAGTTTGCACGTTTTCATGGAAATAAACCGAAAATAAAGGAAAAGTTAGGCAAACGTGTGTGTGATAGTCATGTTGATTGGATGAGGCTCAAGATTTGAGAAAGTCAAGTTAGACGGATACTCTTCATTGAACACATCTCCAAAATGTCGTAAACGACGATTCAAGCAGTAAAGGTTCAGGCTTTTTGATCTTCACGAATGAAATACTAAAGCAATTGTTACGCGCCGAAGTCTGTTCTGATACCTCAGTTTTTGTTCAACCCCTCAAAATTTTGTGATCCGAACGAACCTGTGGTCAGTCGAATCTTAATTTCGAGGTGCTACATACTACAAAAGGTGATTCCTGCACAAGTTTTTCCAAGCGGCGATCAATATTGGGGTAATCCAGGGACTTGTACAAGACGTAGTTGACAGATAGTTTGTAAAATAACGTGTTAATGGACCACATGCTGTTGACCGTTGCAGCGAGCAGTGGCGTAGCCAGCCCAGAATTTGAGGGGGCCAAACTGTTTGATTTTATAAGAGCAACAGTATTTTGTTTGGAATACCACTTCTTAAGCACAAATTTAGATATACTTAAAATTTTGGGGGCCATTCGCCCCCTAGCTACACCTATGGCGGCGAGTTTCGTTTCAAACGTCCGTCGCAGCCACAATACCTTGAGATTAATTAGCACTGTCATGGTCCCGTCCGCAAAATTCAGAAACACACCTGACGTCCACTGAGAATCATGAACTTACTTTTTCTTGTCTGCAAAGCATGAACACCAGAGCTAATTACATTAGAGGTATTTAGGTTTATTAACTCGGAAGAACGACGCGATACTGGACACGACACCGACACGAAACGGAAACCCTAAAACGTAACTTAGTTACCCTAGTTGGTGCGTTTTGTGTCGTAGGCCTTCCAACACTCACTCCTCCACCAGAGTCTATTTAATATGTCGAAGTGCGTTTTCTGTCAATTTTGAATCAAAGGTGTGGTGGTGATGGAACGCGAAGGCCTTTCAGTTGAGTCACAGAAAACACAACTATGCGCATGTTTTCCCCTTTGAAAAAACTGGCGAAAACTGCGTTTCTTCGTAGCTATTGAATAGCGTGACAAACAAAGTTGAGACTAATCGTGCAGCATTTAAATTTCTGGCCATGTTCCTGCGTGATGAAAAATTGTCAAGCAAGGTGTTCGCTTGCCACTGCTTTTTTGCCATCACTAAGGTAGAGGAAGTTTTCGCATTGCAGTCCAGTGGCTGTTTTCGTGTTTGCTGCCCACGTGCACTATTGCCCACATTCTTTGTTTAAATCACGATCCTCTGTTGCTGTGTCTGCTGGGAGTTATAAAAATTACTCTTGGTTTCAAGTGCACTGCAAACGCTATTTGTTCTAATGTCAAAAGCGAACAACGATTCTTTCTCTGCAACGAACTGGAAAGGCAAGAAAACAGTGCAGTAGCCTGAGGGCCACTAACAGAGGGCTGACGCTTTATCTTTTTCGGCGGAATTTAAGCTGCATCAGCTTTCCTGGTTTCGTGCAAATTAGTCGCCAGAGCAGAAAAGAACAACTCCCGTTTATTTGAACGAGACAGTCAGAACATGATTTCCGCTGTGCGTTAGAGAGGGTGACAAACAATCCTCTGACGAGAAAAGCACGGCGCGCTGTGTCGCAATAGGGCAAGTGGCGAAGTTTTTCGCCGAGGAGACCGTGGCGGGCTGCATTTATAGCCTTCTCGCGACACCACAATTGGAAATGCGACTAACAATATTGAATTGCTGCGGAGCCATCCATCAACACCCCACAAAGGAAAACCATTGCATGTAGCGCATACACGGGTTCGGTCAAAATCAATTGAAGGCAGTCACTACCGGAAGGCGGCGCTCCTGAAAGCTTCGTGATTCGAATGCAGAGCGCGCACAATAACCACGAACACACAGACCAATTACAGTGATGCTTTGCCGTGAGATTAATTGCATTTACGTGACGTCACCCGCTTGGGCGAGGCCTCTACCACAAAAATCGAGCATCCAGCATTGCTTGCTAAGCTGACTGGTATTCGTTTATTTGCGAAGTGACTGCCTTGAGTGCTTGTAACGGTGGATTCGCACTTAGGGTTAGTAACCCATTACTCGGCCAACAGTTTTATATAAACTCTTTTCGTAAATTGTGGCAGACAGGTACTTCTATCAAACAAAAAAAAACAAAAAAAGAACAGTAAAATGTTAAGCGACGCAAGCTAGAAGGTCCCTACTTCGGACGATGCTAGTGTTTACAAAATCCGGTGAACAACGCTAAATCAACGCATTTGGCGCAGTGCTTCTGTACGTTTAGCAAATGAAATTGTTTCTATGCGCATCATATGCGTCGCTGCCTTGCCATTGATAGCGAAAATTCAGATCAAAATACTGTTAACAGTTGGGGATGGCTTTGTCATGTATCTAAGCGTCTTGTTGCTGTTGCTGCTGACTAGCTTCCACAACAGCGTCGTTGACGATATCACTGGACATTTTGTTCGCGTCATCTTCATGTTTTTGATCGCCCTCCGCACTGTCAGCTTTCTGTTCGCCGTCGGCGGTAGTGCCGTTTGCCTCCTGCTGGGCGTTTGCTTTAGCTTGGTCTTGCTGCTGGTCGTCTTGATTTTCTTTGGCCGCTTCCTTTGCTGCTTCTTCCTTCGCTGCGTTTTTTCCGCAAATCGATCCCATGTTTTTCTACTTTCTGTACAAATGAGCCAGCGCCTCACGTCAAATCTTGAAACGTTATCGTTACTTCTGGCCGAAGATGGAAGTGTTAACCAAAACTGCGCAAATATCTAACAAATCAAATATGTTACAGTACCACGGAAACCTGAAAAATACATAAGTTCAGCTCAAGGGCAAAACGAAATCCAGGACTTTTGTGCGGAGTGTTCACCGCAACGTCGGGATACAGAAAGAGGAGTTTTCTCCATCCTTTATATCAGCTGCATATGTCACTCATAAGAGCCACTTGTCACAAGACCAGCTTAACATTCAACCTAGAAGTTAGCCGACGCTGAACCAATACATGGACCCAGAACATCCTGGCCTATGGTTTGAAGAATTAGGAGATCCCGAATTGCATTCCGCTTTCAATTCCTCATTCCCCTGTGCCAAGCTCATTTTTTGAGATGGTGGTTTGTATAACTACAATGGTCTTGTAGCGCCACGACTGAGTTCGTACAATTTCTGGTTTGCACTCATTGCGCGACTTAGTTTGTACAGTCTCTGGTTTGCACTCGGTTTGTTTGAGTTTGTACAATTTCTGGTTTGCACTCATTGCACTCGGTTTGTTTTTGTGTTCTGGGTGTGTTCCCTGCAGCTCTTCCGCACACCGTGCGCCTGGTAAGAAGGCTACAGTACCAAGGTCTTGGTAAGACCCTGCCGAGAGTCGAACTCTCGACCTACCAGCACCGAAGTGGACGCACTCACCACTAGACCACGGGCTGGTAACCCCGCTCATTTGTGGGAGCTGCGCAGTAACGCAAATGGACGTTGGGCGGTGTAAAGTTGGTGCCGCAAAATACTTTCTGGGGAATACTTGGAACCAATTAAGATAACTCTATACAAGTTTGCGATGAGTAACGAGACAGGCACGCGCAATGCTTTAACTGCTTAGCTTATGTTTCTGGTTCCACATTGCCTTCGTCCGTGCTGTGCAGAGAACGTTTTTGAACGCAAAGTTGGTTTGACATACCTTCTCAGCCATAGCACGGATTGCATTCAAGACAATTTTCACACAGCAGCCTTTGAAACATGAGCGCTAACTTCCAAATATTGACTGCATTAATAGGTACAGGAGGTGGTTGTACAGATTACAGATGAACTGGCCGAAGAAAGACGAAATTTCTAAAAATTAGCTTTCCTAAACGCACAAAGACTAAACTTTACCGCAAATATTCAAAGTCTTTTGGTGGATTGTTGTAGGTGGCTGCATACAATCAAACCGTGATTTAAACATCTAGACGTTTTCCTGTGAAAATACTGTAGGAATAACAGGGATAATAAATCATTCTCACAAAACACTGCATTTTACCGGCTTGATTACGCCACAAATTTTATTTGATCGCGAAAGTCAGATTAGAAACAAGCAGTTTAAAATAGCGGTTACTATTTTTGACGAAATTTGTTGTATATTTAATTTTTTTGACAAGTAGTGAAAGTTATGTGAAACGATATAGCAATTGATCAGCTAAGTGTGTGCATAACTGGATAAATGCCAGTGACAAACCAACCACATCATTCTTAAGGTGTCCACTTGCAACTGAACTCATCTTGTCTGTGGCAATTTATTAGCTGACACCCAGGATGCGCACACTGGAAATCTATTTCCACACGAAGCTATGATATCATGAATGGAATGCGCTACTCATCGAATTGCGAACTCTAGCAAACATACCGCGTTGTATTTGTCCGAAACTTTATATTAAGATGGCAGAATATGGTTGCGTGATGAGACGGTCACACTACCTCGGCTTTTTCAGAGGATCAGTAACAACTGTTTTTGGAATCGGCCCAGCAGCCACGTATGGCTGGGAGCCGCGTCTCAAAACAAAGTAATCGGTGGCTACTTCAGTTTTCGGTTGTGAGCAATCGCAGTATAGCAATGTGGATAAATTAATTTCCCAAGGAGGCACCAAACCGAGTGTGCAATACGCCTTCCCTACAATGTAATCTACATTTGATGAAAATATCGAGCAGCGGATGCACTGCTCGTCCTTGCATTGCTTGTTTCAGAGCATAGTTCGTTTTCCACATTGACACACATGATATTCACTTACGAAATCACTACTTATAACAAATACCTGTCAAGACCATGCCCATGTAAGGTAGTTTGAAATGTTTAACCAAATATTTTGGAATCAATGCTCTAGTAGACAGGACCTCCAGACTAAGCCCGCGGGCCAACCCCGGCCAGCGAAGCCACTTCATCCGGCCCGCAAAGACACTTTTCAGTAATGAAAATATGAAATATTTACGCAAAATTTGTTGGTTTGGTACAATGTAACATACGCGAAACAATGACAATACGTAAGACCACGTTAATGTCAGTGACAAAGTATTACTGCCCTGCAGCCTGGCCTAATCTTAGATGATATGTTGCTGCAATTTGGAGGTATACCCATCTGAACCCACATTTTCCCACTATGCTAAAATCAATAGGAAGTACACCATTCCTTTTAATAAATGCACTTCCATAATTAAACAACATTCATATTTTGGAATTCTTTTATTTCGGACCGGGAATTCATGCCGGGCCTCGAACTGCTGTGTAGTAGCTCACGTGGCCCTCAGAAAAAGAGTTGAGCACCCTGCTCTAGCGTGGTTTCTTGATGGGACACAAGATAAAAAACACTATAGATGTGGTTAATGAATTGCTCAAGAACTTTGTCTCATTTTCATTCAATCACTCGTTAAAGCAGTCTGAAAGTTCTTCAATTTTTTTGCTGCCGAATGGTGCGCCTAGGCAAAACATGACATATGCCGCTTGATAAACGCTTTGTAATAAACACGTTCACATGCGAAACGCGTTCATTCGAACCGGCGACAACCCACACCTCTGTATTCACGCACTTTCAAACACAAATGTTTAGCAGTGAGGAAAAGTGACCGCGACGTAGCATATCGGTTCCATTTAACCTTACTCTGTAGTGAGGACATAACGCTAAATTTCTAATTTACAATCTGATAGCAGGCATTCTTGATTTTTCAAGTGTGCAGTGGATGCGGCAAGAACAAATCTTCGAGTAGAAAACCTTGTCTTTACCTTACGCTATACAGTGGTGGGCAAACTACAGCCCGCGTGCCAAATCCGCCCCGTTAAGCCATTTCATGCGGCCTGTCTAATCTTTTCAATACTTTAACCAATATCGAGAAATAAGAGAAGCTTGGCGTGGCGGGTTTTCCCTTTGTTTATCCAGTGTAGCGGTGCCGCTACAATAGACCAATCACAGATAGGATTGTTTTACCTTGTGCTGCCCTCACAGCCAGTATTTCATGAACTGTGGATCAGTCGCCGACTCGCGGCTCTTGTGATGACTTGCGTAAGTTTCTTTCAAAACTTGTTTGGTCCTCAATTTGGCAAAAAAATATTTTGTGACCTCTTATCTGAAAAGTCCACCACTGCGCTATACGCTTTTCCATTTGATCATAGGCAGAAATGTTTGATATGAAGAAAAAGGTTGCCTTATGCTGTTATGTGGCATGCAAATCGACAAGAGATGAAGGATCCGATGTGCGCAACATTATTTAAATACCAAGAAAATAAAACTGTCCACGATGCCTGTTTCACTGCGTGTAGAAAAATCATTTTACGAGGATGGAAAACGATCGACAAGTAAACTATTTAGTTGTACTTGATTCATTTTGTTACCTTGTGACGACTTCATGCTTTCCGGCCTTTTCTTTAAAGAAAGAAGTTTGAGGGCATTCGGGAAAGGAGCTTCTGATATGTTAGAACGTCTGAAGTATATTGTGTGTCAACAGGGTGACGGTCTCAGAAAGAGGGTCATGTACTGAAAGGGGGAAGTAGTTCGGGCAACTTCTCTCCCGGACCTGTCTTTGTCAGTGAGGTATCAACTGACAGCGGTGCAGGTTTACCGGCGAGGTCATAATTTTGCGCGTGTTTCTAGTAGTAGCAAATATACATCATGAAGTCCTCTGTCTGCAGTTCCACAACGGCATGTCAATTTGCTAATAGTCCTTTATTCTCTTGGATAAATTTTGCAACAGGTCTAGGATTCTGCGAGGCAAGTCAGATTTGCATAGAACATTACCCGCCTTATTTACGAATGTGCCAGAATAATTGTTTTCGAGTCAGACAACAGTTACCTAAACGCTTGTACCGATTTCTATAAGGCCTAAAAACTTCTTTTGAACAAAAGTGCCTCTACGTTTGCTAATTTTCTCCTTTCTTTATGTGATTCTGTTATGATTTTTTTGGGTGAAATGATATTTTGCCCAAATTTACCCGAAAACTGTGCGACAAACTTTCTCCTATAAATTTTCTGTAGCTGTTGGTACATTCTATTTTCCTTTACCTTGTTGCCTGACTTGAATACAGTAAATTTGGTGCTTGGAATTTGGTTCCTAACCCAACTTAAAAAATACGCTAGGCTGTGAAAGAACATTGTCAGACGCCAGCAGGTTCAATATTCTTTGAGCATCTGCCTCACAGTTGAGGTTTTCCATTCGCATTCCAGCTGTTGCTGTCAGCAAGGAACTTCAGGTCAAGCTGTGCTAGACCTGAAGCTTTATCTTTCTCTTACGACATACATGTGATATATGTGGCATGTATCATATGATTTATATTATGACTATGCCGAGAGTCTCATATGATATTCTGTTTAACTGCACATATTAGCATCATTCAACGATCTGTATGACAAAATGTGTTCATCCAAACACTGCACTTCAAAATTAAAAAAGCTCTTCTGTAATTCTCTGGCATGGACTGCTAATATCAAGTAGGTTCCCTGCAGTATACTGGATCCCCTCGATTTACAATTATTAAAACACCAAACTTAAGTGAGTCGGTTACTCATCAACTTTCACAACTAAAGCACAAAGTTACAATTTTATATATTTTAATGTGTTTTCGATTACACAAACTTTTGAACAAGTATAATTCCATTAATATTGTTAAAACTCCTTTGCTTAAATTAAGATTTTGCCCAAAATTTAAAAAAATCAAAATTTTTGGGAGAGCACAAATTTGCACCTCATACCCTCAGCTCCTACACTACTGGATTCTGTTATTCTGCTTGTTTTTCACCTCGGTTCGCTAGCTAAGAACAAATCCTGTCCAAGTCTGTTGTTCATAGCATCATGTATTCATAAACACTCCTGCATCTGATTGACAAAGAAAAGTTTATACATTGCAGCACACGGTTTGTCAAGCGTATACTTTGTGAGCTCAACCGACTTCTCGTAATGAAAGCATAATGACGGTCTGCAGCCTGGTTTTCATACGATATGCTGATGCTGCCATACATGTGCGCTGAAAAAAGCGCCCAAGGCGAACAAACGGGATGACCACGCACAGTTCAGGTCGAACTGCGGCGTAGCTTGCTACATTTGACTATGGAGATTCAGATGAAAACGATGGTATCACAATTCCAGTAAAGTTGTTGCCAAGAAGTGTGCGAGTGATCCGCTTCTTTGCAATTCCGATTGCCACTCGTACGCGCTGTCTGAAGGACTCTCACGTAATTGTTCCACTCAATTACGGAGGACTAAGCGACTTCACGACTAGCGACGCTAGCAAGTGCGCGCAGCCCTGTCCAAATGATTACCGGTGACTGCGCTGTGATATACAACTGAGGTGCTCTCGAGTCGAATTTTACGATGCTCTCGAGTCTGCTCGAGCGTAACTGCTTGAGCAAGGTAAACAGCTTTCTGTATCTTGCTAATGTTAGTGTATTTGACTCCATGGCGGTTATCACCACAACAAAAAGGCCATTTTTGAACACGTACCAAGCCTGTCTGGGGAAATGCACAAGCAGCTGTGCAGTTGGGACTATGGACGCTCAGGGTTCTAGTGTTTTTCAAAGGTTCTTTGCAACGTAATGAATTCTCAAAATTAGAAAAAATTTTAACTGACGATGAAGCGTTATGGCTTTGGCCATATTATTGCTTTTACTTTTTTGATGACGGGCGAGTATGTATATCAAATTAGAAATAGAAAGGAGTTGCTGGTTCAACATCTAAAGGCATGACATTCGTTGTTTTCTGCAAGCCAATATGAAAGGAAATAATTGTTTTGTATTTCGTCGGCCAGAGCAATTGCCAGAGAGCACTTTAGAAACAAAATATTTCGGGGAAGCAGAATTTATCAATTTTCACTGAAATTTCGTAAATTATTTTAGAACTAAACCTTGTTAGCTACCTCCGGTCATAACCATTCGCAGTCATCAGTCATCATTGTGATTTACCTCCTGAAGGATTCCTTTTAACAGAACACACCGCATGGTTTGGGAACCTCAAACGCGCTGACAATTATTGCTATGACAGACAATTATTTGCTATGGCCCGTTCGCGCCATCTAAAGATTTTGCTATATTAAAAAGTATGACTCAAATTGTTTTTTTATCTTTTGAAATAGTGATTTCAATGAACAAATTCCAGGAAACTGAAAAAAATGCCGTGGTTTTTCTTTGCTGTGCTGAACTCCGTCAACTAAGTGTTTCCCATAATAATTTGCAAATGAACCATCTGGAAAATTGAGATGTTGCCATGATTGTTATTTTCGGCCGGTTTTATCTTATAAAACGTAGGCACCCTTGTTTTTTCTGGGATATGTTTCCTTGATTCTCTCAACGAAGTCTAATGTCTTTTATAATAACCTTTGTTGAAGTCGATTTTAAATTATAGCTGTTGTTACAGTAAGCGGAATTACAAAATGCATGGCAGAAAGTGAAACAATCTTGCAGTTCACAGGTGTACCATGGAATTATAATGCACAAGCACTAGGAAAGGTCAACATTCTTGCTTTTGTAATAATGTTTGCAGCAGACCTTGTTCTCCAATTATGCGAGGTTCGCATCAGAATGATAGTTGTTCGTAGAATTGGATAGGTTTAAAACTCTGACACGATTAAAAGAATTCCTTACCATTTTCCAATGGTTTGTTGTGTTTAGGTCAGTATGTTACTGCTTAGGTTAGTAGATTTTTATAAACGTTATCAGACTTCGTCGAAAAAATGCAAAGCAATATACCAGTAGCGTATCTATGCAAAGTGGCGCCCATGGCAAAATTTAAATGTCCGCTCTTTCTAACAATGTGAAGATTAGATGTAGGCACAATTTTTACGAAACATAAACCGTGAAGAAAACAATTTTTTTATAACGGAAAAAATTGTCTTTATACTTTAACTTTTCGGCAAATAAAATATAAATTATCCAAACGACTACAACATACTTCTATACTCATTTTTAATATGATGAATATCAAAATGTTCGTATAATATCGTTAACGCAGTCATAGGTCTACATGGTGTTGCCTAACAAAATTGTATATCCTACAAAAAAATCAAACAACATATTGCAACTACACACGCCCATTTCTTTTGAAATGGGACACATTTAATTTGAATTGCACAATAAAATGCAAGTCATGTGTCACTTGTGTTCGAAAAACACAATTCCATCGAAACATTAATATATCCAGCCTTTTCCGGTTAAATTACATAAAAATGTTAATTATAACACTTTCCGTGCTTTTATGGAAGCAAAGTCGTCTATGATTTCATCAAAGTAAGCTTTCGCTGTTTTGTACCTTTCTATTCTTATCAAAGCTAGATCACACAACCTTCCTTGACTTAATGTTAGTCAATGAGACTCGGAGGTATGAGAGGTATGAAAGAACCAGTTTGTTTACTGAAAAATCGTTCGCAGCTTGCAATACATACTGTCATGGTCAGTGTTACTTGCAAAGCAATTCGGCGAATGTCAGGCCTTCAGAACACGATAATTTTAAGTTGCACGACTTGAAACCAGCATTTTGCAACCTAGAATCTTCTCGTATAATTGCTTGCCGCTTACATCTGAACTGTGCACAGCTCCTAGATTGTCACACGTAGATTTTAGTTTTCACAGTCAGGACCTTTCCACAAGGCATTAATGGACATCGAACAGAAAGCCAAATTCGGACAGAAAAAGCTAGCTCTAAACAAGGCTCACAAATATCTTTCATGAATAAACATTGTTTGCTCAATTGGCACGGTAACGATACAATAACTGCTAATTTTTCGAGGACTAACTAATGTTCTCTACTGTAGTCTCTGGATTGGGGCATTGTATTCAGCCTATTTATCGCACACTAGTGGCCATCGAAGTTTTGTAAAGTCGGAGTGGGCTGCTGCAGTTTAAATAATTTGTAAATCTGTACGACCTCAACAGCAGTATTTGCGTAACAGTCAGATTCTCACAGCAACTGACTTCAACTCCTCAGCAAGATTCTGACCAATATATTCTTGCCTGAAATGCAGCAGTACGGACTGACTTACCGTTTCTTATAGCGTGAGAAGGGCGAGGTCTCAAACCGTCTCATAGATATGGCACGCGAGCGCTGTTCTGTCACGATGTCTTGAACCTCATGTTATGTCACAATACCACAGTTTTGTCATAATGCATAGTGGTGTTGGCGTAATACGCCCGACTTAATGCTTAACTTAAGGGCGCGGTTTTGATGCAGATTTGCAGTATATGAATGCATGGGGCGCAAAATAAAGGTTCAAGAAACTGTAAATAAATATTTTAATTTTTGCCAAGCCATTTTTGCGCCGCCCGTCAAAGTGGCGCTCATGGCACGTGCTATGCCTGCCATATCCTAGATACGCCACTGCAATATACCACAGAAGAAACAAGGTTGGTGGTAATTTATTACGACATGGTTCACCCGCAAATTTTCACGGGAAATACATACATCGGTGGCCCAGTTGGACGCAAGCAAAAAAATCGTCAAAAGTAATTTGATAATTTTTTTTCAGTTTCAGAGAAGTTAATTTTTGCAAAACAGTTTTGTAAAAAGTAATTATATTTTTAGAGTAATTTTTTCTTAATATAATAATTTTCATATGGCGCGAACGGGCAACCATAAAGCTGTTTTGCACGATTACACCAACTTTATTTGATGTGAACACTGTCGAATAATTCAACGGCGGAGGTCGAAATTGGAGGTTGAGATTAGCAGTGACAGCCGGTTCTCAATCGCGAGATCAAGGATCAGATTTCACGGAAATAACAAACGCGGCCTCTCACCAAAACTGTGTCTGCTGCTGCTGCAAAACGTCTGGCAAAAGTCACAAAATTGTTATGTTTAAGAAACTATGTGTAGTTGAACTTCACCTCAACTTTGACTACTTGGTTCGAAAATATTCAGCATTACCGACTTTGATTTGTGCAACTGCATTCAGTGTTTTGGAACACTAACTGAATAAATAATTAAGCTATCACTTCAAATAGAAACTACCACCCAATATTTCCAATAAAAATGGCTTTCAAACCTCTGAACACGTAAAAGGAGTTGGCACCAGTGTGCATACATTGGTAGTTAAGGTATGGTATACTTATGTTCACAGGCTTAGCTAGGGGGTCACAGCCACAACCCCAAAAGAACAAGCAGGTCTTTCGCAAACATCAACGTGTTTGTTTGAGTAAATTGAGTTTAGAAAACAGCGGAATATTTTTTTACTTTTCTTTAAATAAATACAATTTGTAGCATTTCTTCCGATTTAGGTAGCACCGCGTCATCGCCACCGTAACCCCCCTAATTCTTATCACTAATCAAAAATTCTTACTAGACTACTGCGTTACGTTGTCGCAAATTCTACTTTAAATTCGTTAAAGACCACTTTTGACATTTACGCCATGAAAGGGATTACGAGATACGAGATTCATTTTCAGGAAAGTGACAAGTTGTCTTTTCGATAAAGACGCCACGAAACATCCGGTTTGTGAGTTTTTCGTCTGCGTTTTTATATGCGTCAGGTAAGTGAGATGCCACTGGCTGCTTGTTCCTCTTTGCTGTTCACGAGAATATTTGCAGAGTCTGAATTGTTTAATGCGCTGTCACTCCGTCGGTTGCTTTATAAGCGCTCTGTGTGATGCGTTAAACGAGCTCCTCGTGTTGCTGCCAAGGAAATGTTTTCTTCACATTCACATGAGTCCAAAACAAAAAGGCTAAGTGGTACAGTCGGTTGAGCACGCTGCAAGCGCCGTTAACCTGGTAAGACTGGGTCCTCGGTCGGGTCATATTGAAGACTTGAAAAAAATGGTACCTGCTGCTTGTTCAGCCATGTTTTCGGCGTTAATGAATGGGTGCAAGGTAAAGCTTCATGCACGGTTTTGCCTTTGACTTACTATATCAATGCAGCAGCATTCACCATGAAAGTAACCGCTTGGCCCACGGGACAGTAAGCGGAGTTATGCTACCGCAGATCACCCATGACACTTCGGAGTACATAGCAAGTATAATATAGACCAGGGGTCACCAACACGGTGCCCACGGGCACCAGGTCGCCCGTACGGACCACGTGAGTCGCCCTCAGGCCTATTCTGAAAATAGCATAAACATAATTAGTGTCTTCACACTGACGAATACTGTATGTTTAATTTAATGATAACATATTTGAAGGCAAATTGAGCAATTTTTATTTCAGAATTGTGTGCATCAAGCTGGTAGCCCTTCGCATGAATCTGTACTAAGAAATAGCTCAGTTTCAAAAAGGTTGGTGACTCCTGATATAGACTCTTGAGATATCATCGATGGTCTTCTACACACACAAAGCTTAAAAGATACATGCGATTGGGGATAAATTTGACTTTGTTAAGCTTGCTGTCGACCACCTCATGACTTGTTTCTGTTTGAATAAAAAATCTTGCTCCCTGCAAGCTTGTTTTACACAAGCACTACTAAATCATGTCTCCTGGCACGTTGGGCTTGAAAATTAGTTTATTAAATTTCAGTACATCAGAAACGTTAGCTTTCTTGCAATTAAACCTTCAGGAAGTTGATATTTAGCGATTATCAGTTTGTAACTTATTTTCCTGGAAGTGACATCCAGCAATTGTGCCAATAGTTTGCAACACGGAATCTTACTTGAACAGATTTACGAGACATGCCAACAGAGCTACGGTGTGTAAACTTAGGTAATAAAACCGGAAAGCTTTTTGTTCGTTGTCACCTTTTTTTGCTAACAGTGCAAGAAGTTGTTTTCAAATGCTGAAGTGTCACAAGCTCCTGTCATACTTTTTGCCAATCGCCCATTGCCAGCAATCGGTTTATCGGGAATGAAAGGAATGCCATATCGAACGCCTAGTTTTGGAACAAACATTCGGCAACTGTGGATGGCCGTTTGATGTTACTGCAGTCGAATGTATACACTCAAGAGGACAACTCATTTGGTTATAACGAAGATGTTTTCCTTAATTGACGAATCCGTCTTGGCTGCGAAAGCAATGGCAACCGCTTCCAATTCAATTGCCATGCAAAAAAAGCTCACTTCATTGTTGTTTTCCACTGCACCAGAACCGTGGCCAGAAAAGTCTTCAGTAGGGGCCTTTACGTTTGTGCAAGGGGGCTGACATATTAAAAATTGACAAAAACTCTACATATGTATATTGTTTCATATTTCAATTTGGGGGGCTTGGAGCTTTGCCCACAAAAGCCCACCGTGGCGACGGGACTGTACTGCACGCTAGAAGTGATGATTCTACACTGACGTAACTTGGATAAAGCTACATTTGCGCAGTGTCAGAGGTAATTCCTTATGCTTATCATAAAACGGCACAAAGCGAAGGCTGTCCAAATGCGAAATACTTAACGAGCATCCACACTATCTGGCTGGACTAAAACATTTCCAAACTTTTGCAGACATGCATACAAATTTAATTTTTCTACTTCCGTACACCATCCATTTGGATTTCAGCATGGAATAAAAATCTGTCTGAGAGAAATACTAACAACTTGCTAAATTTTTGACATTTAAAGCAAGCAAAACCAGGTCTGATTCTAATAACATGCAAATTGTGAGTAGTTTGTTGCTAATCGCATTTTCGATGTTTCACAATTTCTAGAAAACCTTTTATGCCGATTTCGATGGAGAAATATTTCACGCTGAAACAGTTGATAAAATTTAGCGGATCAAATTGCGATGCACTCAACTAATTTTATGCGAGTGACAGATTGGTCATATTTTATTTACTTTACCGAGTGTCGGTGGAAGACAATATATTAACTACATATCGTCGCTTAAAATTGAGAAACTTGGCTTGGTTGGTAGTATTGCGCATTTTTATTACTTAAATGACTGCCTGAACGATAGTTAATCGCTAGAGAAGTCATGCGTTGTTGTTAATAACCTTGTCTAAACAGTGTTTTGCACAATACCGTTTGAGAACCCAGTAGCTCTCTAGTAACTTTTTCAAATAGCAGCTTTAACAGTTTTCCCCTAAGGGCGTATTTTACTTTGTGGTGTATGTAACTGTTTAAGCTTACGTTGCAGTCAGCAACCATTGTGTGCTGCAAAAGTTCTTAGGTGAAATGTTCCATTTTCTACTCCCAACTGAAAAGCCTTTTCCGCATGGTCATGAAGCCTGCAAGCCGCAAAAGTTTACTTCTTTCTCAAAAACTTTAACGCCAACACGCAATTTTTCAATAAACTTCATGAATCTTTCTGCAATGCTATATGACAGTGACAATTTCTATTTAAATGTATCAGTTCTCTTGCCATTGTGTTTTCATTTGTTCGTGTTTTCACTGACAGTTGGTTGCCTCTTTGCATGATGGCTTTTTCATTGTTTCTGCTCATTAGCAGAATTGAATAGAACAATACGTAGATCAGTCAATTTCCGTAATATTCTGCGATCAATCTGCTAATTGCCCTCTGCTGTGTGTCCATAACCATCTTTTCTGTTGATACAAAACTCAGAACACGATTATGCCGAGCTAATTTGCAAATTACAAATTCGTTTTGTGACTGCTGCTGCAGCACTCGACCGCTATTTTTGCAGGATTGTACGTCTACGACTAATTTATCGACGAGGAAAGCTTTGTACAGCCTTTGCTAGCCCAAACATGCAAGTTGCTAGTTATTTAACGACTTGGTTTGCCATTTACCGTAATTAGTGCTGGGTGACTGAATTCTAAGAACGTAGCATGGACAATCTTTTTGGATGTTGATACCTCTTACGGTGAAACAAACAGAGCGAGTTCAAGGTCATTGTAATCTTTAAAAACACATTGAAATTCTAAAATCAGTCTCACCTTTTTAGGTTAACCGACATGGTCGTCGGGAGGGGCCCCTAAATCTTGGAAATTTCACCAAAAAAGTTTTAGTTTCGAGTGGGAAAAACAAATTTCACCACTTCTGGCCCCCCTAGAAAAATTTCGGAGAAATACCCCAGCGGCCCCTCCCCGACCCTATGTCAACTGAGTCTTGCTTTCATTACTGAAAATGCTGCACGTTTTGATATACCACGCTGAAGCTGAGAGTAGAAAAACACGGATGCAACAGTAACGGTTCGCTCATGCAATACGTAGAACCCTTTAAGATGCGTCACACACAAAACTGAAACAGCTTCTGCAATTTTTTGGCGAAAATGTTGCACGTTTTTACTCGCTTCGGTGTTACAGTTTTTATCTTCATGAAGCATCTTAAAAAATCCTAAAAATGTTTTATCTTTATTTGATCGATGTCAGTGTTGTCAGACGGGTTCGATACTTTGTTTTCCTAAACTCTCTATGCTCCGATCCAGCATCGATCACCTTCTGAGATGTGCAAAATATAGAAACGTAGTATACTTGGTCGTGAGTTAAAGGCAATCGTATGAATGCCCTGTTCTTGTAAAAGATTGCTTTCACTAGCTTCGCGTTAGTTGCGATCAAGCTTTTATCACCCGCCTTTGTTCAACGTTGTTTTTACAGTAAGTGTTGATTTTTTTTATTTAGTTTTTTTGTTCGATTACTGCAACTTTTTGAGAGCAACTTCTATCATGTATATGCATTTTCAGTGCGAATGCTGAATCGCTGTTTTACGAATCTTTAACAATAAAATTTAGATTTTTGGTGGTTCGCATACTCTGCGATTAGAACGGAAACGTCTCTGCAATGGGTGTTACCATCACGCAAAGGTTGCCGTCCACGTCACTGCACATTTCATAGTTAAACTGCTGTGAGAAAGATGCAATCCTAGTTTGGACAACGTTGTTAGGGTAATATAAGCGACCTTGGGCTTTTTTTCGATATATATCATCTTTATGCTTGCAACCATATCTACATGATCGTACAGCACAACTTTTTGTGGGACACCCAGAAAATTATTTCAAATCTTCTGCGTTCTACGATAACGTGGCTTTCACATAGATCTTTATAGCTTATTTTAAACAATAATACAACCACCCAAGATAAGTTGCAAGACGACTTCTTTAGCAACAACATGCTTTTACAGAAACATTGAGCCTAGGATTCTGGGTACACAATTACATCGACTGCTCTGATTGAGTAAGTTTTTTTTCTGGCGTTATGTTTACAATCAAGGAATCAGTGCATTTATTCCTCGAGTCGAAGTGATGTGTAAAAGAACACAATCTTATTAATACTGGCAACCCTGCTGGAACTAAAACGGCGAGGCACTTACCTTAAAACCCTGATGACACTTCGGCTCTTAATTTAAATTTCATGCAACAATTGTCTGGCCGCGATTCAAACTGCGTTATTTCATAATATTC
>JGI24021J15306_10002733_pt1 | contig 19356 bp, 13 predicted proteins | sample Ectturendosymbi1_FD_15306 | JGI IMG/M metagenome (IMG submission 15306)
TGTACTCGTAGTTTCTGATTACCTTTATTGAGTTGTTGAAATATGTCAGCAAGATATGCCAGGCGGCAAATAAAATGGTTATTTTCGATACTTTTTTCGCTTTTTCCTTGATCGCAGATAATTTATATTAATTGTTACATACTTCTCGATGCGTGCATCTGAGCTTTGCATCAAATAGATTGTGCATCAAATAGATTCTATTGGAATAAGGACCGAGGATGCCTAATTTTACGTGAAATCGATTTCCTATTAAAGATTTTCTGATCGATTCTTTGCTTACACCCATCGTGGAAAGTACATACTTATCCTTGAATGTCGCTTTCATCCCTCTGTAAAGCATTCCATTAAAAGCACAGTATTTTAACAAGCTCAGCAAATTCAACGTGCGCACGATTTAGGTGCTTATTTAGAACTCTTTGATTTAGCCTTTCGCCGATCAATAAAACAACAGTTGAGCTTTGTAGCACAACGCTTAATGAAATTTTGCAGTTCGCACCAGAACCCTCTCCAGAAAATTTTCAATAGGGGGACTTTACGTTTGTGCAGGGGGCTTGACATCCTAAAATTTGACAAAAACTCCGGATTCATAGTGTTTGTTATTTCAATTTGGGGGGCTTGAAGTTTGGTTGGGGGGCTTAGCCCACCAAAATACCTTTGGCCGCTTCCATTCCGAACCGTATCGAGCAATGCCTGATTTCCAGCTGAACTGGATTCCAGCACTGACTGCGTCGGGCTAATTAGCATCGCTCAACTGCCACAGAGAGGAAACTTTTGAGCCAAACCTGGACTCAAATTTGTTGTCTATCATTGCCGACATGTTTTTGTGGCGCGACTAAAACCTGGGTTTTACCTCTTTGTGATCGTAACTCCTGTTGCATTGTGTTCAGGGTTTATTTATGATTTAGTGGTTTCATGCGTCACAATACACTGTTCGATAATGTTAATCGAATAGATTTTCAGACTTTTGCTAAGATACAGATCTGTGGATCGCGCGTTACGACTGATCAGTTCGCTACTGACAATAAAACCTATTTACAGATGCCTTAGTTTTCTTTACGGCACTGACGCAAGATCAAGTGCTTTCGTCAAAGTTATTGTCGTTCACGTTGGTCAACATATAATAATGGCCTATTGTCACATCCTGAAGAAAAATAATAGTTTGTTCTGCTTGAACGCAACTCATCGCCCCAAACAAATACATTTTTGCAAAGAAACTAACCGCCAGCTAAGCCGATCACTCTTAAGAAAGGCCAACTTAGAATCAGCAGGAATTTCTTTCAAGAGATTTGAAAGAAACCTCTCGAAGTTATTTAAACTGAAGCGGACTAGAACAGGTTATGTAGGGTGACCCACACGTCTCTGCAGGTTGGCGTCGAATGAACTGAATGGAAGGAACGAAGAGACAAAAGCACGAACATAAAAACTGTTGACAGGTTAGTGATGAAGTAAGATTACAAAATGACCAACAGACCGTTGCCTAAGTTATACGCAAAGGTAATTTTTGAAGGTGAAACCATTGGGTAAGTACAGCAATGAATACATTTCATAAAACGCTGTTATCGTCAACTCAACGTTATTGCAAAACTGCGTAGAAATTTATAAACTTTTTCTCAAAACCATGGCCCAACCAATGCATGCTTGTTAACGTATGGCCATTCAACTCACTTTCTGAAATAATAACAAATGTTGACAAGCCTTGCAGCTAACGTAGCAGCAGTTCAGTATACACCATAACGAACATGACAATAAGTGCACCCACGTTTACATAATGGAGATTTACATCAACGTATCTACTGACAAATTACTTTGGAATGACACTTGATTGCCAGTTTAAAGATCTTGGCAATATGAAAGCAGGTCAACTTGAACTAGGAACCCATAATTTGCCTGCGAAAATTTCCAGTGAAGTCTCAGTGGGAAAGTAGAGATAACGACTAAATTTTGTGATAATTCGGTAAGATCAAAATATAGCTTCATAGATTCACGGAAATATTTAACAGAAATATTTCGAAATTGTAAATTTCCATCAAACGTAGCTTCGATGTGACTGGTTTTTAGGACCTTTATTGCCCTGTCGCGTTCACATTGGCAATTAGATGAGCGACGAAAAATTTCATATATTTGCAAAAACATTTCAACTGAATATTATCGCGATTGGTCGCAAAGATTACAACTGATAATAAATACTCCTTTACACAGTTTCGTCACATCATTCATCTATAAATAGATAGTCTAGTAAATTACAACTGCCATAAGTATCTTTCCACTTTAACTTTGCCTATTACGACAATCTCAAAGAGATCGAATCAGTTACAGAATTAACACCCAAACATGAATGTGTCGCTTCGTGTCTAATTTAAACCACCGCCACTGCTTGTCGCAAGAAAGTTAAAACTGTAGGCTTGACGATTTCCAGGCACGTGATTATTGCATCATGTGCGACAGAGCTGAGAGTTTGCGCGCACAACGTGCGCGATCAACCAAATTGCTTCCCTTATTTGGATTGCTCAAAAGCCGCGGTGCGAACGCCGCAAGCATAGCTCAACGTTTGCAACAACATCAACCTTTGGTTAGCAATCCTTCGAAGCTGTCGGAAAAGTCATGCATTTCAAAAGCTTCTTATCAAAAAAACGAGATGTTTCGGCGTTGTGAGAACTTTTTGAGGTTTTCAGCAAATGCGCGCTTATCGCGTGGTGTTATTGGTTTGTCGCGCGAAAGTCAAATGCTACCTTTGATCTCTTATCTGCTTAGCACAGCATTTATTTTCGTGTTCAACAGCACACTGTGTAAACAGCACTGTCTGGCAACAGGAACACACAAGCTGCTCAATAATCAGCCATTTCCCACGAGGCGCATCTTGATCAAAACTGGAACGCTTGGAGAGTTGGAGAAACCAACTTCCCGAAACGAATGCCATTAGTTATTGGCTCTGACCAGCAAACGCATTTTTAACTAGCTTTGAAAGTGATCTGATACTGATGTTGAACAAGTTGGTTTCCTCACGCGGTGGTAATAATTAAAATACAAGGGCAACAGAACCACGCGTTCTAAGTGGCTCAACGTCCTGCGCTCATTTTCTGCAACCAGCTGTGGAGCCGGTAATTTACTGAAATCCTTTGAGGTTTTTCAGCACTTCCGTTTTGGGTGTTCAAAAGTTGTTCCGTCACCAAGAATTACACGGACGTTGTAGGAAAAGAGTCATTCTTAGTGGAATTTCTTCCTCCTTCCACTCTCGTGACAGGCAGCGCCGTCGCTGTGCGCTTCGTGAACGTCAGCACATCGTGACTGACTCTCCTGGCGACCACCCATCGTAAAATGTTATCGGAAAGACCGTCTGCCGCACAAGTTTCAGAACCGGTGAACAAACTTCAGGCAAACCTTGCTCTTTGCTTTCAGCGAGGGAAAGCGGAACATTTTGAGGTATAAGACTAGCCCAAAACTTGAGGTGGATTTTCGAAAAAAAACGTCATGACCAATTTTGGAAAAATATCCTACAAGTCCTGTTAGACATTTGATAAAATGTCCGATATTGTGGTTGTGCATTATGTCTAGAGCACAGACACTTTCGAAACCGTAAACGGGCATTTCTTTTATGTCTAATGTCATTCACTGACGAGCGATTTTAAGCTTTTCGGCAGTCTGCCAGCAAAGCAGTCTTTCTATCCAGTTGGTGGCAGTTTTTGGTAGTGTCCGTTCCGGCTGTGACATTTGCTTTTGTCCTTGTGGTGTCTTGATGCTGAATTGTGGATTAGTGCAGTCAGAATCATCGCAAGTTATGAAAGCAGTGCGCGGCAGGCTGATCCCTCTGGCTTAACAGCCAACCTGGAGTTTGCTTCTGTCTAGTTTCGCTGTGGGCAGCTGTACTGTGCGCACACTAGCTCGTCCAAGATGTGCATCACGAGTGCAGGGAACGTCTGCGGTAAACATGTTTTGTGTGCTCGGCGGAAATTCGGTTTGCACGCAGAATCCATCTTGATGGTGTCAAGTGTCAGGTCTCGCAGCCTCAAATGCAGCAAGAAAACTTGTCACAGTGTAGCCAAGATTAAATTTTGGAAAAGAGGTTAAGTAAACAGGCAAATACAAGTGTTTTTCTCTGTTCAGCTGCTCATTAACCAGCAATAAAATTACCTTGACATGTGGCAAATCAGCGGTATCGATTATTGAGTGACAAAAGGCTGCAAACAACTTTTGGCTTTGGGTACCTTCATCAAGTGTTACAAGACTCCGAGACTACCTTTCGACATATTATAAAAATACCCATAGATTGGCATGACGTTTCATGACAATCATCTGTATCTTCAATCTTGTGACAAAACATCACCAGTTTGCAGCCACCAAACTGAGAAAAATGGCAGATATTATGTGCTGGAGCTGGAAACTTTTAACTCGGTGATGGACGTGATTCAAAGACTGTGAGTGTCAGTTCTGCAGTTCAGCACTCGTGATTGATGGTCAGCGTTATCGCTGCTAGCAAACCATACAAGGCTTTGCGGTGCAATCACGCACAACCAGTTTGAATACATTTGTTTGCACAGCGTGCTTGCTGCAACAGTGGGGTTTTTTCTTGCCGCAGTGCCTGCCTACCTTTGAAGAATATCACCTGCTTAGCTCACATGGCTAAACACGATTTGCCTTGATGATTATATGCTTTTAAAGAAAGATACTGCTTGGTACGGAACGAGGAGATTAAAAAGCCTGTCCTCAAATTTTGTNGCCGCTTCTCATCTAACAAATAATCGAATGACCAGAGTGAATGCAGCGGTAAAGCTGTAATTACTGCAATTCAGACAAAAATCTTAAAANTGTTGGTTGCGTCTGAACTTGTGTAGACTCGCAAAGCCGCAGGAAGAATGCTGATTTAAGATAAAATCATAGTTGCAAGTTGCTATGGCACAAAAAACGTTTGTTGCCGCAGTGATTGAGTTGAGGTTTGCATGCCTGACCCACACGACAAGCTAAACTTGTCTGGTTTCTCCAGTTCTTGCTGCGTTTCGCAAGAGCTTGCCAAGCACTTAGTAAGCGAGACAGCTGGTTTAAATTTTTGCCAAGGTTGTTTATTCTTGATTTTCTTTTTTGGTATAGACCTTAATCTAGAAAAAACTGAAAAGAAACAGTAAATAAAAAACTATTGCAACGTTCTTCATTACACTGGACAGATAAGACATGTGGTTCGAGGAAAATTATTTGTCGATCAAAAAGATCTATACAAACAACAACAACGTATATTGTAATGCACTACTACCACAGGGAAAAATGTAAAGTTAAAAGGAAATGCTCTTCGCTGGAAAAGTTGCTGCGTCGTAATAGAGGAATCTGTTTCTAATGTAACGTAACACCGAACCAAAACAAGATACAGCTGTTACGTTCGAGTCACGTGTGGATGAAGTACGGGTCAGTGCAAAGTTGTCGCACATAATCCAAAGATGATCTCACCAGGAAATTTTGGCGGTTTTAAGCAGAATTTCATGACATTGGCAAAGTGCACTTAGTTGAAAATCCTTTAGTTAAATTTGTTTTTAGCTTGTTTTGCCTCACCCAAAAAATCTTGCCGAAAACTTAGGACTTCGAAAATTTCCGGTTTGTTTTGTCTAGACTGACTTTCAAATGTTGAGTTTTTTTGTCGATTGGAGTTTTCAACACCTTACTGACATATTCGAAATTATTTTATAAAAATTATAGTCAACGACAGAATTTTTTAAAAATGCAGACAGAAAACTTTCAAGACCCTCTCTTGGAAAAGCAAACCATCAGCGCATTTTACAGTTTTTATACTTGTCCGTGTCACTGCGAATTAAGCAGACAATTTACAGAAGAGAACATCCCTCGCTCTAATGCAAAAGAACACAGTTTTTTTTTCGATGATGACTGATGTTAGACGAAAAAGATCAGGGACAATTCTTCAAACTTTGACGGTGATCAGCGTGGAAGTTCTGTTTTTGCCGACAGCGTTGAAAAATTTCGGTTCGGTTTCCTTCCAAATACCGATTAGTGCTCGTGGCTCCTCAGCACTCGTGTTTGGGACGACACTGCATTTCATTTCGGTCGGAAGTATGAATGACCTGTTGCGCCGTCCAGCAATTTACCATCAGCTTACCTTAGAAATCGCACGAGTTCATGGAGTTTCCGGGTGGGCGGAACGCACCTTGTGGTCGATAATCCACCGTTTGTATCTGTCATCCCGCATCATCCATCGGAATGTTAATCCGGTCAATGTAACGCAGTCACACTGTTGCGCTGGGTCTGCATATTTTACATCTTATCGATATCTGTCAGGATTTTTGCTCGACATTACTGTTCACCGCCACGCGTAAGTAACAGCGCACTCACTGAACTTCTCCAGTTGAAACTTGAGCGCTGATCAGGTCATCAGCATATTGTGTGAAGCTGACAACATTACGATCGTGAGACAGAACCTGCACGTGTGGTAAACGTGTCGGACTTGACATAGTTCGTAAAAGGGAAAACTCACTGCACTGGAGATAGAGCAGTTGCAAATAAAGGAAAACAACTCTTGGCATGGAATCGGGAAGCATCTTTGAAAACATCAGCAACTCTCGCTTTGTAAAGGTTAAAGAAAATTAATATTTTCAATGTGCACCTAATCTGCAGACATGTCGCTGCTGTGAGCCACGTTCGAAGGTTTCCGCGCTCATTAACAGCTTAACTTGTATCATCAGATGTCTGCACTGAAAGTCAATTAGCGTTTGAGTCTTATATTTTATCGGTCAAAATTGTTCAAGCTCGCAACCTATCACGGTGGTGTTTATGAACAACCTAGTAACAAAACTTGTGGGACAAATCAACCTGTCCATCTGATCCACAATTTTGAGGAATGATCAGAATGCAGACCAGTAAATAAACTTCCCATATTGGAAGATACGAGTTAAGGCCTTGTCTGTTACCTGTATGTTACCGCGCTTTGAGTATGCAATTTGAACATTTTGAATCGAGTTATTTCGATGCTGTCATTCCGGTGAATTTCGTCAGTTGAACTAAAGTCGAAACCTCCTAGAAAATGTTTCTGGAGGCGCGTTATGTCAGTTGAGCTGCTACATGTTTTCAATACTCGTCGCGAAAGTTCAAAATTGCCCTGCTGGCAATAACGCGCTAGCGAAGTTTGAATAAGTTGAGACTTGAGAGCTAATAAGGATGGCGTTAGGCAGCTGTACATCGAAGCAGTGGAGACAGGTGCTAGGATGCGTACATGGCAAGTCGCGACAAGCCATGTGTCGCGTGATCGCAAATAGTCAGAATTTTCACATACGTCGTTGCTAACTTCATGCACTCTTGTGTCTGGCCGGAAGAATGCCGCGACGACGACGGCAAGCGACTTCCACGATTGCCGTGATCGTGACGCCCTTGTAATGACTCTTACGTAACGCAATAAAATACGCTTGCCGAGCTTTCTGTAAGAGGGCCTTTCGTTGCACGCTTGGCGGTTTGTTGTTTGCTTGATCGGAAGTGCGCTCGTTCTTGTTTTCACGTTTCCACGGGTCGTGCATGAATGTCAGGTTGTTCAGCAGGTCTCGGTGTGCTTTGGGAACCCAGGTTTGCAGTCAGTTTCTAGCAACTCAGGCTCATTCTGCACAACTGGTTGCGTGAGTCTTTTCACGTGCCAAAATAATTGCTGACATGCAAGTCAATGAAAACATTAGATTGACAGAGGGAAATTGTTTGTCTACGCTAAAACCAAATCGTGAAAACTTGTTGCTGATTCAAAAAAACACACGAGCTATGTAACTACCACATGGTAGGTCTTATGTATAAGCAGGTAAAAAAACAGTCTTGTGTACTGTATGGTGAAAATGTGAGTTGATTTTTTTCTTATCTGTACACTTATGTGTTCAGCTTGGATTTCCACACGCAGCTGTTTCACAGATGTTTTTTCCGTATTGGTCATTCTCACTTCTGGTCTCTGCGCGCTTGTGGCAGGCGTGTACTTCACGCTAAGCTAACAAATTACATGTGGAGCGGTGAGTGGTTAATCACGTGGGTTCAATGACACGAGCGGGTCTGTCGATATATGCTGGCCACATTACAGCAGCCAAAGTTTGCTCATTGATTTTCGACCCATGCAGTCGGATGTAACAAAGGAGAATAGCTCCCGACATCCGAACCACTCTTTCCTATTTTCTGGATAAGCTGTGTGTTTACCGCTCATTGCCCTGCACATGTGGTCTGTTATTAAGTGCAAATACGCTGCTTAAAAAATAGTTGAAAGTTTTACGAAACTTTTCATTCTTGCCACATGTTGAGAAATCACCTTTCACCAATGTACACAGAAGAAAAAAGAGGATCATGGTTCTCTGATAATCCTTATGATTTTATTTGCTAGTTAAGTTTTTACGATCGTGTTGCTGGTTGGTTGCTGCTGTTCGGTGGCATGTTAACATAGAGTGTGCGACACCAATCGTAATGTTGTCCTGGACAGAGCGAACTTTTAATGAGTGTTTGGCTGAACTATGTTGACCTTCGACAACTTATTTCTGTGGAAAAATGACTAGTGGTCAGGTTTATCAATAATGCACAGAGGTCATGCAAGAATATTATACGAAACAGTGCGTCATCAGGTGTTAGAGCACAGGATTTCCCACCAATCGTTCCGGCGTTTCAGTGACGCTCATCTTATGCCTCTGCATTCTCCATGCTGGCCCGGGTTGACATGTGCTTTAGGTGCGAGTAACAGTGTAGCGCGAATAAGTTGTGGAAAAGGAACTATTGGCCCGTGAATCATAACAGTTGTTTGAAAACATGACGTGTGCATTGAAGAAAAAATATTTTTGCATGGCATCGCGTATGTAATAAAGGATGCTATGATGGTTTCAATAAACTGTGCCACCTGTTCTCACATTAGAACGGTGTGAAATTTGGAGGTCTTGGAAAGTTAGCGCAACAACCAACGAATGAAATGAAATCAAATTGAATGTGTCGAAAAATAAACGAAAAACAACGTTTTCATCGATACCAAAGATTAGTTAACTGACCTGCAAAAAAGTGCACCACGGAGTGCGCATGTACAAAAAAGCGGTCAAAAATAACAATCGGTCAGTTATTGTTGTTCTCAAATAGGAGTTTTCATGATTAATAAATTAGTTCAAAGCATCACAAAATGTCACCTTGTTCTCAAACCAGAGTGGTTCGAAATAATTTCAAATCATCAAAAATAATGGCGTCAGGCAGTCCGCGTCTGGGAATGCAATTACATGGTGAACTTGCGACTACACGTTTTGATCAGAGACATTCACCGTTGCGATTCAACTTTCTGGGTGATTAAAACTGCCACCAATCAAGTACCTGAACGAGACGGGGTCAATGGCGTGAACAAAGCGGTTGCTTTCTGCAGTTCGATACATCTGCTGATTGTTTTTCAGAGTAGAAGTGAGATATTTTCTTTTTTTCTCGATGAGGCCTGAGGTGAAGCAAAGCTTAGCAATACATGCAACAACTACTACAGTATGTAGGGATATTAAGAAATACACAAGCGACACGCTCTGCTTTTAAACGAACAAACGCCTCTAAATTTAGATGCAGTGCGTGCGTAAAACATAGAAACCTGATGATAAAAATAAAGATCTCAGCTAACGCTCTGCAGTGCCACAGTAGCCCGCATGGCTAGAAATGGTGTTGATTCGCCTGTAGGCGAGGGGAAAACCTCTAAATTTCTGTTTAACTTAGCATGCTGTAAATAGTGTCTTTGAGAGCAATCGCCTCAGGTTTAGAAGACAGGAAAACGCTTGGTATAGAACAAGGGCGTTCAAGCGTAATACACAAATCTGCGAAAAATGCTTTGCTGGAAGTTTGGCGATGTGACGTTAATAAGTGACGGTCTTTGTTGCATTGTTTCTCTTGTTTGAGGAAGCGTGAGCCGTTCTTTCCTGGCAACGCATTTTTGTGAACCATCATGTCAGTTTCACGAAAAGCTTTTACCAACGCCTCGAACCGCAAACAAATGACGCGCTGCCACGTGAAAAACAGTCATTGGAGCCTCGATCACGACCGGCTGCTTTTTAATTGTGCGACCGTAAGCTAGGCAGCAATTTCAGGACCGTTAGTAGTTTTTACTCCCAAACAACTTTTGTCAAATTACCAGTTCGCTCCTTCGTAGCCCGACACGTTATTGCAAACAGGCTGTTTTTCAAAATAGCGCGGGGATTTTTTAAAGGCTCATTTTTGCGCCTGGTACTTCGGTATCCAGAAAGAGCCGAAAATCGAGGGTCTGTTTTTCACATAATAAAGTCGTTAGAGTCTGCCGTGAAATTTGGCGCAGGATGGAAAGGATCAGACACTTGACATTTACCCTTTGGAAAATCTTCGTCATTGCTCAGCTTTTGCAACAGGCTGTTATCTCAGGTTAGGATGCAGCCAATTATGTAAATAATTTCCTTCGAATTGTTAATACCAAAACTTTTCTAAACAAACCAGCTGATTGGATATTGCCAACAGGCAAGCTTGATCGAAATGGTTATAATGCTTGCGAAATCTCCATTATTATCATTTACCAATNGCTGCATTATTGGGGTCATAGCGTTTGCAGATGGATATCTCGTTTGCAAAAATAATCCCAAGGTTATTTATCACAAAAGGTCCATCTTTTATAAAGTAGTTTACTTGTGCATTTATGGCAAACATTGCTCAAGTAATGCAAACGTAGAAATATTGTGTTCAATCTTGAGTTGCTTGTTGTCCTATTGCCCTGTTTACGATGGTCATCCGGTAGATCGAATGATCCTGTAAATGGAAGTCGGTAACAATTGAATTAAGGAACTGCGTTGCAATTCGTTGATGACGATTGCATCCATGACCTGTTGCAAAACAGCGCCTGGACTCAAAACAAGTTACCCACCGCTGATCATAGCGACAGTTGAAAGATGGCAACAACAGTTGCAGATGTCGATGAATAACGGCGTGTTTGAGCATTGATTTTCCCATTTGGCGAAATGCAGAAAATACATTGGGAATTCAGNNTACTTCTCGGTTGCTGTGATTCTGCGTATGCTTTAACAATTAAAAGAGATCTTTCAAAAACAAGTCCAATTTAGAGGATGAAAAAAGTTTAACACTGATCTCGTAAGGTGTCAGTTTTTTGGTCGGACGTTGAAAAGTTATTGAAATTTGTTTAAACTGCAACTGACATTTGGTTGTGCAAGTGCCGTAAAAGCCGCCATTAGTTTTATTTGTCATTTTCGCGAAAATTACGTCGTTTCTGACCAATCGCATCATTCCCGAACGAAATTCAACCTGGTGCATTTTAACCAACTATGACTTAATCTCACACTAACAAGTTTGACGCAACTCAGCCATTCGTAGCTGATCTTTTTATNAGCACAACAGCTTCGCTTCCTTGATCCCTGCTCAGCGGTTTGATTTATGTGAGAGTCGATGTGAGTGCGTGCGTTATTGTTTGCATTCGGTGCATTTTTAAAAGAAGTTTTGAACAAAATCGTTATCGTGGTGTTGTGAAAAGCGGGTTTTTCCGAAGTTACAAATATAAAAAACATCAAGCAATCTAAAAAAAAGATTGCTTCGAGAAATTCCAAGGCGGTCCCGGGAAAAGTTTAGGGACACTGAGTCAGCCAGCTCTTCGCGTCCCGTAGAGTTTCTGGAAACGCGGTAATTCGTCGAGGCCAAGTTTAGTTGCTGAGCCCAAGTGGAGAACTATCTTCCACTTANTCTTTCGTTTTTCCATACCTGGATTGATTGCCTTGAATGGCTTGAAGTTCTCAGTCTCAATGTAAATGAGTCTATTTCATCCATTACTTGAGACTATCAGCGACCTATCCTCCCCTAGGGAGTGTGCCTGGGAATAGTGTTGGCTAAAAAGAAATTTCAACTCCAAAGATCCCGAACTGCAGTTGCAGCCTCATCTTGTTGCAGTTTAGCGTCTGACTCAGGGCTCACATTCGACTACTTTCTAGGGAAAATCATTTTCCAAAATTATGTGGACCCCCTAAATAAATGAAAGGAAGGTGAACTGCATAGAAAAACTTATAGGGGTTGTCACAACTTTTCTTAAATTTCTCGTAAATAATCAGCTTCACTTGTGTTACACTAGCTGTTCTTATGGGAATTTAAAACGATATCTCGTTTTAAGCTATAAATATGCCGCCAGCAAATTTCTACTTCGTTTTCCTTTGATTAAGTAATTACGCTGAACGCCTTTCCAGGAATGAACTAATTTGACCTGCACGCCATTAGCATTTTGGGCCGCAGAGATTCTAGTTATCATGATGCGTTAGTCCTTTTTTGGTGACCAGTTCCTCACTGAGTCTAAATAAGTGCAAAACTTGTTCAGCTTGGATGGACATGAACAATTAGCAATATTGTCATAGTTGCTAGCAAAACTTCGTTTTAATTGTTTTTTAGTTTATTTTGTTCTGCGAACGCTGCACACCCTTCCATCAGGAAATTCTGCAATGCAAGAAATAAGCAAAAGTAACAACAGGGTTTGATTTTCTTGCACAAGCTGTTCCAAGTATTCGTGAATAGAATTTATAGTATTTACCGCGTGAAGGAAGACGTTGCAATCTTGAAAGACAATTTGAAATTCTCAGAACAGGCGTGTTCTGCGTATTCCCCGCTTGTTTTAGCGCCTGGCAGCTTACTGAACGTCATCCATCGAATTGGGTATCAACGTAAATTGAGGAAAAGCCGCATTAATCATTGGAAAAATGCTGCATAAATTGAACTGGCACAAGGAATTATAAATTCGTTTGAAGGAAATCAAACGTGCCGAATCAGTGAAGCGCTGTGGTCGCGTTCCACCCACCGGCACCCGCTTTGTATCATTCTTCAGCTTTACTTGGTCGCCATGACAAGCTTGTTCTCGCTCGAAATGACTCACTCTTGAATATGATTGCGTCATGAGTTGTCGGAGTTGCGGCGCAGAGCACTTCAATCACTGCGCTGCTGGCTTACATCCTTTAAGGAAACAAACTGGAGCGGCAGCTTCGAATGAATGAGCGCGTTGTAAACAACCCAGTGACGTAGCAATGAGTAAACAATGAATGTCCTCTGTCCAGTATATAACGACCGCCTGCACAGATTTCCCCAGTGTAAGTGAAGTAGACAAGCGGCGTTGAGGTAAGCTTAAATGAAGACGCCAGCGGGTTAGCCAACAATGCCCAACGCTGAGCGACAGAGTTCAGGTCTGGAATCGTGACGATGGTACCTGCTACTTAAAACCACAACATGGCAGCAACAGCGAATGATATGAGAATTAGAATAGTGTCGACAGTTTGGAAACGTGAAACGCAAACAAACTTACTAATTTTGCAGTGTGTACTTCCAGGGATCATTGGTATCTGTTTTTTACGAATATAATTCGTTGACCGGTCGCGAGTTTCTGGTTGTTCATACAGCGCGTTCCTGACAGTGTTTGACCAAGACAACAAATGTCTAAAAGAACTTGTGCCTTGCCAGTCGCATAGACACTTCGAATGTGCTGACTACTGACGGCGCATACTGCTGTTGCAAAGCAGAATAAGTTTCATCTGGTATGGAGATATGAGTTATGGGATCAATCTGCGTGACTTATTCTTTAACATCAACAGCATAATTCCGCGTATTGGTCTACAAAGCACTTCCAAGTTCTGCGTTTTTCTTCACGTAAATATGTCTACACAGCTCATCAACGGTGCTTAGCATGGCGAAGGTTGTAGAGTCAATATTGATTTACGACCTTTGTAATCCGACTGTTGGACATACTTTGATAGAAAAATAAGTTAGCGTTCGATTCATGTTTTCGTGTCCGTTGCTATGCCGTTTAAGAACTGCGATCGACGGCAAGTGATACTCGGAAGTCAGATTGAACTAACGCACTCTTTTTCCGCACATATACAGTACTTATACGAGAACTCGTCTATCAAAACAGCTTATGCTTGCAATAGCGTCTTAGGAAAACAAACGAAAGTTGTTACAGTTCTAATTTTGATGTACTGTATATGACTCCTTACAACGCGCGTGACATGGCACAAATGTTCTTACTAGCTGTCTGCTCGGACCTTGTCGATGTATGTTTTCCATGCTATTGAACCATAGTGAGGTACGGTTTCAACGACAAACGGAAACTGCCGTTCAGATTCAGCCAAGGTTACAGTGGTTGCAATTTTCTCCAGGAAGAGTGGTTACAATTAGGAAAGATATAAACAGAAGCAAACTTGAATTTCCCAAACAATGCTTTTTCTGATAGTTGTACTTTGCACGCTTTTGCCTGTTGTGTCAGACGCACTTTGGTGCAATTTTTTGTTTTTTCGTCTCAGTAAACCCGTACGTTTCTTTATTGCAGGTGATATATCAAATTAAAACCTTCTGAGAAAGAGAATCTGTATTTGAAAATGACGCTGCTAACGATGGACGAAAGTTCGCCCGTCAGCTGCTCCGGTGAAGTGAAAACCGATTACCTGACCCTGTGTTCGGGCATCAGTGGTGCATTCCACGAAGATAAGAAACTGGATTCCGTGATGAAACGCGTCAGGAATCCAGTCTCAACAAGCCGGGTGGCGCAGTTGCGTGGCTACGATCACGATCTACTTTCGCGTAAACCCGGAGGTGAACGTATGTCTCCTGACTTCCTGCGCAGTGAACATTCTTGCAACAGAAAGAACCCGCTTGGAAGTTTCAGCCTGCCGCGGTTAGTTAAAGTTACGGTGTACACGAAAGCAGCCAGCCCGTACTTGGTCATTTATGACTCGAATAAAAAATACGCGAAGCCCGCGGCTTACGTGAAGCTCGTCAATTGCGTTATCAAGCGGTGTGGCGAAAGCATACCCAATGTTCCTTCAGTCAGAGCTGATGACAACGACCGCTGTGCCTTCTGGATCGTGCCGGCGAAACACTTGGACGATGCCGACGGCGCTCACGCTATCACGCTACGAGCGCCGAACCTGCACAAGTGTGACGAGTGGGTTGAGCTTCTATCGGAATTAACGAAAGGCGGGCTCAGTAATAACCAGTTCTTGGCGGAATACGTTCCTGGATCAAGTGTTCTGCCCACTCTGGACGAACAGGACGACGCGGAAGGAGAAAATGACATTGTACCTTCGAACACGGAATCGTTAAAGGCACCTTTGAAACGAAGGACCCGAGAAGGAAGGCGTAACAGCCTTAATAGTCTGGGTATCAGACTACGTTCATACAGTAACAGCAAGCAAAGGTGACCTAACACTTCTTACTTTATCTGTTTTTCTATGTTGCGTTGTATCCCGAGAGCTTGTCAGGTGCGGAAGTTGGTTCACGCGCTTCCGACAGCACTACACCGTTCGATTGCGGGCGTTTGCGCCACATCTTGCTGTTTCCGTGTATGGCAGGTGTTTGTCTTCCCACCGTTGGTGTTGTTGATTTCAATTGTCAAGTCAGGTATAACTTCAGCGTTAACTATCGGTGCAAGTGGCAAAGTGTTCCAAAAGGTTAGACTGATTTTTTTATGAGAGCAGTAAAACCTTTACGTTTGGCATTTTTATCTTGCTTTATTTCAATAAGCCTCAAATCTGCCGCTGAAGCAACTGTAAGCACCGGTTTGAAAAGTAAATTGTTTTACAAAGCTCGGGTTTCCTTAGCGATTGTGACGATTGCAGTATGGTAACAAGTTTACATTCATCCGGACGTGCAACTCGCTACCTCTTGTGTGGCCTATAAAATGACCAATGGAATTGTCTCCTACTTCATTGCTTTTTTGCATTACACTGCTCGGATTTATTGCCGTTGTTCTCGATGACATGCTTGGTTTTATACTTTTATTTCTTTATTGTTATACATCGTTGTCATGATGAAAGAAACGTGTGCTGCAACTTTTGTCTGCTGTTTTAACGTAAAGCTCTCGAGAAGCTCTGCAGCTCAAAGCTCATTTCACAGATTGTTACTCTATTATTCGTTGCTTGTAAATGATTGGATCAAATTTGGTTAGAAAAGCAATTTATTAATTGTTTCAATATTTATTTTGAGTCGAGACTCATGGCCCACATCACATCGGTAATCGAGTAACACAATAACACAAATGGTTATTCACAGCGCATTCCAGAGCAGGTGTTCGATTATAAACACAATGAACACAGAAAGATGCCAAACACTGAAACCACTACACTCACTAACCATCAAACAGGAATGCGGCAGAGGGAGAAAAATGAAGACTAACATCAGGTTCGAAGTAAACGGCGAAAAATGTCGGATGGGGGCTTCAGAAGCGCACGAATGCATTTAAATTGCTTTGGTGAAGGTTTCAAATGTTCCTGCGAGATATTTAGCTCGAAGCTGACAACCTTTTTTTCACTAAGTTTAAAGCTAGATTTGGCGGTTGGGATTTTACTGCTTGTATATATTTACTTTTTACGTATTTGGCTCGCACACATCGTCGACGTGCCACATAGGGGTGATACAGGATTTTGTTGGCTACGAAAAGTGAAAGGAATTCAGGACGGAAGGTGTGAGACAGAAAACGCGCTTTTGATGTTGAAGCATATGATGTCAATTTAATAATGGAAAGTTTGTTTACAGATTGGAAATAAAAGAAATTGCCTACCTTTAATAACCGCAAAACCACTATGGGGGCTTTGACTTTGTGCAGTCATAACTTTCTGACCAATAGAGCCAGAACTGTTCAAACCCTCTAACGATGCGGAAAGTCTTCTGGTTTGATTTAAGAAAATTGGGAAAATTTGGATTTGATTTTTTTGTGTGTGACGTCACAATCATGGGCGTCGGAAGGGGGGGCTTGCTCCTGGAATTTGATATTTTCCTATTAAATTTTTACCAAAAAAGATCATTTTCTTAGTTTCGACTGGGTAAAATTATATTTTGCCACTTTTGGCCTCCCGTGAAAAACTAGTTTTTGACTGCGCTTGGAAAAGTCCACTTTTGCTCCCCCCCTTGAAAATATCTTTCCGACGCCCATGGTCACGATAGGGGTAAGTTTAGGTTTATTTCGGCCCACATTAATTCGATCCCTGGGCCTTAGCCCAGGGGGCAATTTTTTGTTTCTTTTTTTAAAAAACTAAAAGCAAAGCCGCATCTTCAGAGCCCCCTTGATTGACCTTCTAATGTTTGTGGTTTGGAAGTTATGGTCTAAAAACTACAAATTATATAATGAAACCCCACGAGATTAATTAATTCTTCAATGATTTAGTTTGTGGTTTTTAGTTCACAACTTGCTAACCACAAACGCAAACGCTAGAAGGCCAATCAAGGCTCTAAAGATGCGGATTTTTGCCTATTTTTTTAAAAAAATTAACAAAAATTGCCTCATGGCATTGTGCCACAGGGCCCGATGACATTAGCAAAATAGGTCTAAACCTACCCCTAATATGACGTCACCCATAAAAAACTCAAATCCAAAACTTTCCAATTCTTTTTAGTCGAAACTAGAAGACTTTCGGAATCTTAAGAAGGTTTGAACAGCTCTCTAGCTCAGTCGGTTGGCGAGTTATGACATTTGACCAAAATGGCCAATTGTACCTTTTGTGGGATTTTATTTATTACCAAAAGTTTGTTTTTTGAGCCATAATTTTGGAACCAGAAACGCTGCAAAGCCGATCAAGGGCTCTAAAGTCCCGGATTATAGTTTAGTTTCCAAACAAACTTGAGCCAAAAAATTATCTCGTTGGATTGGCGCCCAGGCCCGGTGGCCTCGGCAAAAAATGTGTAAACCTACCCCCATCATAACGTTACCCATAAAAAAACAAAATCCAAAACTTTCCAATTAAAAAAAATCTAAACTATAAGACTTTCCGCATCTTTAGAGGGTTTGATCAGCTCTCTAGCTCAATTGGTTGGCAAGTTATCACTGGACAAAGTCACTGGCACTAAAGTGCCTCGCGGCCCTTAAAGGGTTTAAATTAGTCTTCTTATGTAAAAAATTATGTTTCTTTTGAAGGTTTGCTGTGATGAGCACAAACACCAAAAATATTCACGGTATAAACAAATTGAAGATATGGAAGTTTTTTTCATTAGAATATTGGATGTAATTGTCAGTGGAGTTCTAGTACTTTTGTGCGTACAACTTCGAATGTAAAAAATTTCTATCAAGATTTCGATGTCACGGTGTTTGCGCAACTGTCGATCTTTGCAGTTGAATACTCTAAATAACCCAAAATATTTTGGTTGCAAATAAGTAAATATCACAATTTTGTCCTCGACGTTTTATTATTCATGGCTTGGGATTTTTGACTTCTGCAGTCTGCACTTTTGATGAACATTATTTTCTTGGCCCCTTAAGACGTTTTTGTTCACTTCAGTTTGGAAAGCGCTGTAACGGATTCATAAAATTGGAAACAAAAAATACAAAATCGTCTTATTCACACCTAGTTTATGTGCACAAAACGAGAGATTTTACTGTCTTTGTTCGATTACATTTTTGTTTCAAACCAAGCATTTCGGGAACAGTGTGAAACTTAAAAGTTGTATGAGATGCAACAACTCGACATCTAATGTTATTTCATTCAAACCTTTTTCGCTGCTAATTTTACAAAATATTTTCGTTTCTTGAAATCAGAAACTGCTGATTTTATTGGCGTTGCCATGCATATAAATTATTCATAGATGTTCCAAGATTTTTCTGTGTGAAGTGGGAGAAATCTCCAAAGTGGTCGATGCAGTACACCCCATGAGGTCGATATCGAACGAGGAGTCAAGGAAACATCCAAGGTATCAAAAATAGATGGGAATTTGAGAAGGATCGAAAGCTTCATGTTTGGATTCATCAGATCAGTAGTCAAACATTTTGCAAACCACGGCCGCCTATGTGCCCAATTTGATAAACAAGCGCGTTTTCTTCATTTTCACAAAAGAAGCAAGCAAGCATGTTTTTTCTAAGAAAATATGATATACAGGTCCAAAACCAGGGGGGCGCAGAGGGATTGAAGCCTCCTTAGAAAAATTTTGACCCCCCTGGAAAAATGTGTTGGACGTAGTTTAAATCTATTGGACACAGTTCAAAAAATTTGGGCTCCCCTCAGAAAACTCTTCGCTCCTCCTGGTGCCCCAAGCTAATTACTGGCCTGATGGTATATCAGCATGCAGAGGTTCTGAATTGTCATTCTGTCAGCTATTTTCCGCCACCTAATGGTTTCCAGTCTTGTCTTCCACCGCTTCCGCTGAAGCACGAACAACCAATTTGAAGTGATGAAGAAGTTTGTTTCCTGTAATTTGGGCCATTTGCATCTTTGATATCTTATTTACATCGCATCTGCATGCAGTACGGAGGAACTTAAAAATCTACGAGTGGTTTGCGGGTAATTGAGCACATAAATGACTTAAAATGTACATCTTTGTTAAAGCAAACTGCCTCATACTTTGTAACCCATGGTTCATCTGTGCATGCTGTGTTTTCAGATGCCTCGAAAGCATTCGATCGAGTACTACACATGA
>JGI24021J15306_10002734_pt1 | contig 19355 bp, 10 predicted proteins | sample Ectturendosymbi1_FD_15306 | JGI IMG/M metagenome (IMG submission 15306)
TTAAAAAATTCTATATCAAAATTTGGGAAATGTTTCGTAAATTATTGCGACAAAGTGTTTTGAATTATTCCTCTATTTCAAAGCAGCTTTTCAAACAGTAATTGCAGGTTTAGCAACAAGGCAAATATTTAATATAAATGATTTAATAGATTATGCAAGTTTTCATCAAGTTTGTGGTTTCATTTCATTGTTTTGCATTTTTTGGGCACATGGCAGTAGGAGCACAAATATTTTTATTGATTCATATTTTCGCAAATTAAACATCTGCTGGAACAAGAGCAAGTTCACTTGAGGAGAAGCTAAACTTGGTAACCTAAAGTTAAATGACAAGCTGAAATTGAAACGGTGTACGGCAATAGCCTATAGTTGGTTGGTTCCTGCATAACCACATATTCAGAATCGACAAACAACGTGCATGGCTTATATCAAAATATCAGAAATAATTTACCAGCGGAAAAATTCGTCTTTGCCAGGTTGCGTAACTTGTCGCTGACATATTTGCAACCGTCTTCATACTTTTGTGCATTTCCACAGCTTTTGCAGCAATGGCAAACAACTTGAATTGACCAGAGCATAGTGAAAAAAGATGCGATAGTGGAAACAAGAGCGAATCCGAACACCCCCTTAAGTCCTAAAAAGACGTACGGAGTGCAATAAATTTATCATTGTAATGCACAGTGTGGCACATGCATAACTGGGATAAAGGTGAAAAGAAAACTAAATAACAACTAACATTCCTATTCCATTTGTTTTCTGCATCAAACATTGAATAGTGGTTTGCAATAATTTAAACGCTTGTGTGGATATTGTGCGTCCAGGACGATTAAAATTTCGCTGCTGAGCTATGATTTTGCCAAGAAGACATTTTTGACTCGGCGGCAAATACCCTGGTATTATTTTGTCTACTGCATGAGTTACTTCTTCCCTTGTTTCTTTTTTATATATAGTGCATAACAGTGGTAGAAGCGAATTTAACTGCTAAATCATAAAACTCTAATCGTCGTGAACTCCTAAAAAATGATTTATAAGAAACGCGACGAAATGTTTACTTGAGAAAGTATGATTCGCTTTTGGGTGTTGAACCAAAACTAACTGCCAATCGTTTCAAAACTAGTTGAAGATGATCAGAGGTAGGAAATTTACACGGAGAAACAATAAATAGTTCACACTTAAAAGCCAATTGCTGAGTTGTGTTCGACTCAAAAAATAACTTCAAACAATTACCTTCTCTGTTGCTTCCATCAAATGTGCCGTTGATGATGCTGAAAAAAATTCCCAAATGCGACGGCACTCTGACTGTGTTATTCACATCTTCTTTCTGTTTGTCAATGCCTTCTTCCCAGTTTTGTGCTTCATATCTGTATGGCAGGAAGTTAATGAGACTACACGTTTAAAGCCAGGTCCCGGAATTAAAAGCTTGAAAATTTCGTTTTTACCGTTTATTATTAAATTTTGCATACTTGCCTTCAATCTATAGATTGCTGTTAGGTGGTTGGAACGTAAAACAAAAATGTGACAGCGATATTTCTCATCTGACCTCGAGTTATCGCGGCGTGGTGAGTTTTTCCTTGAATGTGGAATTAGAAAGAACTACAGCTTTATAGGGAAACCGAAATTTCGGCTCCATTTCCAGAAATGAACACATTTTTTCTCTAGAACGAGTACATGTAAGTCTGTGGTTTCGGTTTCAATAATAAACTGAAAAAATCTTTGGTAATAGGCTCCACAGCAATGGTAGAAAATGCTTTTTATTTCTATGGAATTTAGATTGCGTCGTTGCAATGCGTTTGGATTGTAAATTGGTTGCGATCGTTCTGAAAGACTACAGATTTTTGATCGAAAGAGCTGCAGTCTGTCTTTTAGCCAAGATGGAGGAAAATGGTGTTTAAAATTAAGCAAGATATTAGTGATAAGACCTTGTAATGGACCGCCTTCGTCCTCTATCTTGTAGTCGCTGCAGCTGCTGTTCGTCTATACAGTATCAGATTTGTGATATGTTGCAAGTGAAGTAGGGTTTTTGAGGAATCTGTCTGTCATGCAGGCGCGGACACAGGGAGGGGATGCAGGAGATGCATCCCCCCACCAGACCTAAAGAGGTGGTGGCATGACACTTGATTTCATTGAATCTCATCGCCAAAAATATTTTGGTGCTGGACATTGCTTAATCGCTAAGGATACTAAAAATTAACTTGTGCTAACAAAAAAACGTGAAAAACGTTTCTTCGGTTCATTAGATGAGCTGGCCTTGTTCGTGAAACCTGATATAAAATAGTCAACGATCGCATGGGCGTTCGCAGGGAGGCAAATGCCCGTTTCCTCACCTGGAAATTGGTATTAAGAGGCAAAAATTTCTCGAAATGTCCGAAGTCGGCATCTTAAATTCCGATTAATTGATTTGATTCTTTCAATGACACTTTTTTGCTAGTATGAAACTCACACTGCACAAGAGTCAGGTTCACAGTTATAGTGTCATGCAGTGATGAGCTTGCAGTTCACTCATGTCCCTTCCTTTGGCTGCAGAGGCGGGTTGCGAAAGTCGCGAGCGGATTGTCATACTGATGGTCTTTATTGCGTAACAATACCTTGGCAACAAACCTGCAAAGGTTCACTTTAAATTGCGGTAGCAGGCGTTATGTTGCATGAGACTGTTGAACACACACATGATGGCAGGCAGGCCCGTAACCAGCTTGGGACATCAGGAGGGGCGAAGAGTTTTCCGAGATGGGCCCAAATTTTTTGAACTATGTCAAATAATTTTAAATTATGCGCAACACATTTTTCCATGGGGGGTGAAAAATTTTCTGCTCCCCCCTGGTTACGGGCCTTTTGGCAGATAATGCAGCGAGACAGTGACATGCTGATAGCGGTACGCCACGTAAATTTGTACTTTGTGAAAAGAAGCATGAGTGAGTCTGTAGCAATGCTTCCACAAGTTTGGAAAATCCATTATTAGTGCGAGTGCGATTAATGTTCCTAAGTGTCAGACTACACTTATGCAGGCTTCTTTTCATGCTGTATAAAATTACGTGGCTTTTAGAATACGTCTATGCAAGCTTGTGGAAATACGTTTTAATTGTTAAGATTTAGTTCTGATATCTGAGTGACTACTGAGTGCAAAGCTATATTTTCTGTGGGGAGGTTTCATAGTTCATCTGGTCAATTTTGCGAAACCTGCGTGGAGTTCTAATTTTAGTAAGTTTGTCAGTGGTCGTGTCAACATACAGGTGTACTTAATTGTCCAGTTTGTGTAGCAAGGTTTCACTGATCGCTTTGGACGAGATCCCAGACTTTTGCAGCTCTTGTTTCTAAGTTATGCTGAGAAGTCTTGCTGGCTGATACTGCAATTAGGGGGAGAGCAACCTGGCAACCCCCTCGAAAATTTCAAAAACATCTTCAGTTGTTAGTTCAGTTGAATATATCAGCTGGGTGCGGCCCTGCTTGCCAAGCAAAATAAAGTCATAATTTGTGTTTTCGTTGAAAACCATCGCAATTCAATGCTTCTTTGTTTACAAATCATGGCAATGGTTACTTGAAAAGAAATGCCCTGCGCTTTAAAAATCTGCAGATAGCCTACTGTGTAAATTGTCGTTATACTAATATACCTGGTTATTACTGCCAACGAAACGTTTTTTTGTGATTGTTGCCGTAACATGGGACATTTCCTTTGTAGTGTAGAAAGGATAAAGCGATTTGCTAACGTCCACTTCCATTGCATCATCAGCAATGTTACCTCTGAGTTCGCAAATACTCAGGACCACCAGAACTGTTGCGCAGTGAAATCTCATTCTCGCGCACTTGCAACATTCCAAAGCAATAGAAAAGCACGAAAACAAGAAGCTATTTCAATGAAATGTTATTTTATTCGTATTTTGATAAGATTGCATTTTTATTATATAATTCACAAAGTTTGTAATTCATTGAAAACTCCACTAACTCAGCCCTAAAATAATCATGCTCACTAAATCAAATATTTGCGCAGTGCAAAATCTTAGAGGGAACACTGATCGTCAGTAATTTGAAAATGAAAAACAAGATGTCGACGTTGACCCCCTGGAAAAAGTTCCGCGGACGCACATGAATGATTGTGCTTTCTCGCTTTCGTTTTTTGTTACTTTCGTGCTTTCACTCATTACGAATTGTTTGTTTCTTTCCCTTCTCTTAATTTCGGTTTCAAAATAAACAGAATCAACCCGCTTCTTGTTGTTATTTCATCCAAATTACCTGCAATAACAAATATTATACACAAATTACTATGAGTGTTGCAGACTATTCCAAACCACGATTAAAAACTGTGAGGTTCCCCATTTGAAGAGCACCGATCTAAACCTCATCCAAGTGACTACCCTCACTTGCTGCAACATGCAAGTCAAACAACACTATGCTGGCTACTGCCACCAGTAATTGTGCTGTAACAAACGTAACCTGCAATGGGAACAAGTATTATTTCGTCACGTGAACTGTCTATCTCGAGTCCTCGATGCACCTGCGCCGACCCCAGCGAATATGTCATCAGATCGTTGCTATGTGCCACATTGCTTGTTGGTTCCGTAGCAGTGCAGTTTTAAAGTTTGACCAGTTGTGTGACACAAACTTCGAAACTTCACCAAGTTTAGACTTGTTTCTTCGTAAATGTACTTATGCGAAAGTGATTGATTTACGCAATATGGTCCTGTGAAGCATTGGGTTCATTGCAAATCGATTTCGCATCCCTTCCCACCAAATTAGCCTGTGTCCGCTACTGCTGCCATGCTGTGCTTTCATAATTAAAAACCGAATCTGCTCGCAAAGTATTTTACTAAGAAATCGATTTCGCATGAAAAAGGCATTTTCAATCCTGTGCATTGCAAGCAAAAGCTTACATGTGAAAGTTGAAACACTATAACAAGACAACAATTACAGGCTCTAGCTTTGCAGCAGGCTGTTTGAGGAATCTCCTACCTGGTTCTGCTCCCATCTTCTTGCAATGATTTGAGCTTGCACTCATCATTCAGCAATAATAGCAAACTCACTGCAGTGACCCACACCAAGCGAATCAATCGCAATTTCTTATACAAACATGCCAACTGCAGTTTTAAACACACTGCAAGGTTTTCAGAATTAGAGACGACAAGCGGACTGTAGTTCAAAACACACGCCATGATCATTACTCTGTCAGTAACAAACTGAAAGGCTAAGCTAACGCCGCTTGTAGAGAAAACGTCAAGGTAAACCGGAAAAGATCATGGAAATATTGTGTTTGCGCTTTCGCCTCATCTCGCTCTTCGCATATTCACAAAAAGTTTATTTGAAAACATAACGGTTTTTCTTGATTGTCGGTTGCGTGTCGGCGTTGCAGAAACGGTGTCGGAGTTTACCAACCTTTTTCCCATCCCGATGATGAAATGCGCCACCTGAATTTTAAAATGTGGTGAAATTTGAAAAGTCTTTGTGACAAAGAAGCTTGGAACGAGACGAAAATATAATGAATTTTTATAGTATTTTCCAGTGGATGTACGAAAGAATTCCAGAGGAAATCCAGCTACATTTTCTTTCAAATATTGAATTTAGCAGCACTCTCTCTGCAGCTAGGCTTTTCCTCAGGCGTGATTACAGGTTGGTTAGCCCTGCCAGCCTGCAGGGTAAGGTCACCTCACGACGTTTTTAGTCAGGGTGAGAGTTAGTGATGACAGGTTAGGGCTAGAGTTAATGATGAGGATTAAAAATCCTTTGCCGTCTGCTTTTTTTTCTGCGTCCGCGCCCACGGGTCCGTGGGATCGTTTATTATGTCTCTGGTGCTCCGGCACGTTTGCGATTGATCACATCGCTGTCCTTGACCATCCATAACTTTTAAAGTACAAAAATTGGAATCAAACCTAAAATTTGCCAGTTGTTCGATTCTTATTAAGCTTTCTGAATTTGTATAGATATTTTGCATTTTCGTTTTGTTTCACAAGGTGCAGAACAGAAACTAGACCACATTTAGAGGTTTTTCCATAGTTTTTTATGCGTTTTTTCATACTTTCTCGTCATCATTTTTTTGGAAATAAAGTCACAAAAGTATAACATGTTTGTTTTGGTTAGCCAAATGTATGTTTTAAATACTGATATGTACATGTGCAGATTTAATACTGAATGATAATGGCATGCTCTTACATCTTGTATCACAACAATGGTCACATAGATTACTTTACTGGTCGTAGCAGATGTTACTTGTATTTATGGGCTAAAAACTAAAAGTCCGCATGGAAATTTTCCACAGTGTATTCCACGTACTGTCTGTTGTACGCAATGGGGAAAAAGTCGGGGTATCTGTACTCACAGTGACCTATAGCAACTCATGCATGAAACCACCAAAGAGTTGCTAATCCTTCTGTGTGCTTCGTGGCGGCTCAGGATTTTTGCATTGTCTTGTGATTCCTCTATCACCCCAACCATGTCGACGATGTGCGCAAACCAAGTATACTTTCATTGATTTTATACAACAAGTAAGATATCAGCCGTCAAATCTTGCTTTAAATTCAGTGAAACCATATGGTTGTCAGCCTAAAGCTACAACTATCTCGCAAAAATACACGCAACTTTGATCAAAACAATTACATGCTTTGTACGTCGCTAAGCACCCCATCCGACAATTTTAGCTATTTACTTCAGAACCAGATGTTGAAATGTCATCATTTTCTTCCACCGACGGATTCCTATTTGATGATGAGTGAACGCAGTTCACGCTGATGCGTTGTTTCACTGTGTGGCATCTCCCTGTGTTGTCTATGTTTATTATCTAGCACTTGCTGTGTACTGCGCTATGACTAACGTCTTTTTTGTGATTGTGTCGTTGGAATTCAAATGTGATACTGACTACGAGCCTGACACAAAATAAATGTTTTTATTATTATGATAGTTCTTTACGTTTTTTACCTGTATGGAACATTCTTTGGCGTATTTCGTGTTGTGGTGAATACAAGCGACCGCTATGTTCATGAAATATTACCGGATGCTTTCATCCTATATGCACAGAGTACATGCCCCCCAAAAAATTTTTCTGTGGATCACCGGCTGAACCATTGGTATAAAATAACATTCTGCAGCTGGCCCGAGCTTGTGGACAGGTTCACACCACGAAGCATTAGCCAGACATATTGCGATGTAATGTGTTTGGTTGAACCAAACTTAATTTATCTTATTGAGGCAGACTGTTCTTGATAATTAAAGTATCGCTTTAATGGTTGCTTGGGATCTATGACATTATGTACGCAAAGTGGGCAATACAATGCACTCAAATATAATTAATGCTAGGTTTAAGCTGCAATAAGAGCTTTGTGATTACCTGAAGTATACTCGCCTATCGACCAAATAGCGTTTAAGTAAATTTTAATTTACAAATTCAAAACTGAATATGTACCAGATGTACATTTCAAATGAGCACATAGTATGTCGTCAAATAAATCAAATGATTGATGCCCAAAAGAAATTGAACTTACTTTAGCAGATTTCCAATGATGTATTGAGGACGACTAAGTGCAGCAATGCAAAATATGAACTGAATAACAGATAAAACTACGATTGCCCATTCTTTCTTTTTTTCCATTTTTTCCGATTTTCGAAACGTTTACCAAGGTCTTTATTTTCTTTGTCGCAATGCGTTCATCCAAAATTATACAAACCTGTATGCTGAAAAATATGTAAAGGCACAGCGAGATACTTGTTTGATTCGTCTAAATGAGAGAAAACACGAAAGCTGTGGGCAGTAAAATGAAACGCCTTATTTGCTAAGGTTTACGCCATTCTAGATATTTTTTCTTGATTTCTATCTTTTTTACCGGGTTTTAGTATTAGTAAAAGACGTCGTTCAATAATCAGACCAGAATGCTTTCTTCAAGCTTTGCAAAAGATGCACTTTGTCAAGCTTTAGAAGTTTACAAGTAATTATCTTTAATGTTTTAAAAAGAGATAACTGGCATGTTTGTCAATGAAATTCGCGTTCAACGTATATTGTTTGCTTGAAGTCATTACTTAGCAGTTCATTTGACAAAGTTTTCCAACTTAAAGTCATTCCTGTCACGAAAAATCTTTCCCGTGGTTATTTGAATTTATAATCTCTTCGTGCGGACTTTTCAACTGTGGAAAGATATTCACTGTAACGTGATAAAAGTTTGCAAGCAGAGAATATTTTCCGAGTGTTTTTAAGTTGTTTGCAATCAGTTGCAGGCAGGGGCTCAACCAGCTCTTCATTTCGGCGGGGGGGGAATTTTCATGAAAATTTTTTCGATGACATCATCGTGCTTATACAACCGTGGTACAACTTTTTCGCAAGCGGTCACATATAATAATATTGCATTTTTGCCCGCAGACACAAAGTCCATAGTACACAAACACACATATGCTGCACAACGCTGGTTAGTAAAAACAGAACGTTTTACAACAGCGTTGGAGGCTGAATCACCAATGCCAAGCAAAATTTCTGACTTCACGCCGTACGCGCATGCACAGAGCAACATTCTACATACATAATACGCTGAGAAAACTGATGATTAGGGATTAGGGTGTGGTGTTTACGTACTGTAAGTGTGTCGGGTTAGGGTTTATGTTACAGTTAGAAAAAGAAAAAAAATTGCAGTCCAAGATTAAGTTCCATATTTTTCATTGGTTTTACTTATTCCCGCAGTGTAGCTTGTTGTGGGTATCTGACATCAAACCAAAAAGTTTTAATTTACACAACAAACATGAAAAAGTAATCGCCAAACTTTATTCCTTTACTTTGCGAAGCAAAATAACTGACAAAAAATAATAGGTCAGAAATTTCGTAAAGGTCAGAAATTTCGCTTGACACCGGGCTACAAAATCGTATTTAAGAGAACGTTTGTAATGGCGTTCGAGGCTGTGCCTCAGGTTTACAGACGCATTCTTAACACTATTTGTTCACTTGGTTCAACACTACTGTAGAGTGGGACGTTAATCCCTAAACTGGTCAAGGCCAGGTACAGTACGAATGCATTGTGACATGCACACCCTCAAACAAAATAACACTGCAATTTTCGAGTACTCAGTCACAAAGTAAAATGCGGTTGTAGTGTTCAAAGAATAAGGACAAATATAAACAACCTGACTGCGTCAGATCAGGCAACCATGCATTATTACACCTTCTGCGTCTTTCTGAAAACAAATACATATTTCTTCTTGATAATGCCTCAAATGTAGGAATGTTACATTGAACCTGATGAGTAGGACAAGTTTTGTTGCAATAAAATCGTGCGAATTTTGCATTTATTTTTGACAAAAGTTGCATTTATGCACAAGCATTTCAAATGCCAGTTATTTACCCAAGTGATTTATTTACAAATAATGGTAAATATTTCCAGACATTGTCTGGCCAGAAATAGCGATTTTTTGCCAATTGTTTGCGTAGCATGCTAAAAATTCCCTCCACACTGCATGAAGTTGCTTGGCAATGTAACAATTTGGCGTGCAGGTCTGGACTGACGTGGCCGGGTCATTTCTAAAATTATTTTTAGTTTGAATCGGTTATCAAAGAGAACAGAACTGTATTGAAACAGTTTTAAAGCATGTTTTTTTTTAAATCGCACTTTTACATTTTGCGCAATACTTAATAAAAGTTGCAGTAATATGTTGCATGTAGAAAAGAGAAAAGTTGCAATATAAAATTCTTGGAACCAGCTTAAAACATCATGCTACACAAATTCTGAGTATTTAGGAAGCTATTGGAAGCTGTAAAAAAGTTGCAAAAACTTTCCCTACTGATGAGTCATGACTACAAATTAACATTCGCTCTCCAGCGAAGGTTGTATAGAGCTCTGCATCCATAATTATTGGCCACACGCAATCTTTGCATGCGTGACTTTCTGAAATTCCACCATATTTGTGATGCATACAAGGGCGTACAAAAGGAATGGAAAAGTACATTTTTAACTGCATTTGAACATNGGGAAAAAGAGACTCGCAGCTTATTTGCTGCACAATACTTTTATCGCAGTTGTTTCTGAATGTCTTTGTCATCTGAGAGCTCAGTATTCAGTACAGCTCCCAGATATTTGCAGTGGTTAACAGATTTTAGATTTTTACCACACATTTGTCAGTAATGGGGTGACTGTGCTTTTTGCACTCTTAGCCTTTAAACGTCATACAAACAGCTTTGCTGCATTTGAAAATATTTCCATGCGATTCTGCATAAGCCTGACACACAGAAAAAAGTTCTCTTCGCAACATTTCCGAAAATGAGAACTTTTCAGTTTTAATCAAGATGCTGACGGAACGATCAGGACAGAGTAAAAATTAGTATCCTCATACGAACACCTGGTTCCGTACTCAAATAGTGTATTCATGGCTTTAGTGTGACAGATGTATAGGCTACTACAGTAGCAAACCTGCCTAATTTTCTTCTTGTTTAGCACATCCGTTCTAGTTCTATTCTTCTGGCATATGCTTGAATTTTAATCACAAATGATGATCCCAAACTTGAGGGAGAGCCTATGTAAAGGGCGAGGGGATCTTTGAATGCTACTATTTCCGACAAAACGGGTAAGGTGTCTTGTGTCTTTGGCGCACAGGTGTGTTTGGGACAAAACTGCTGTTTCTGGCATCCATGAATTGTGTGAAAGTGTTTACAAGCACGTTTAGGGCTATGAGCTGTCAGGGCTTGCACTGGTTGCAAATGGGTCTTGTAGAGCGTCATTTGGAGCCAAAGTGGTGTAGTTGGTAGGTGCGTTCAACACTTGTCTATCACTCATACGAAAGTTTACTAAGCCTTTTTTCCAAGACGTGGTACTGGGATCAACCCAGAAAGACACTAAGACGCGAAACAGTCCTCAACCTAAATTTAGTTAAAAGCTATCAGATTTCGAACCGAAAATGCAGCTAAAGAATATTTTTTAAGGAAATGTACTATGTTAATAATGGTGATCCCCTTTCCCTTCGACAAAAATATTCAAAAGGTCGTAGAAGAACAAGCGGTTTGACGAAGCACAAACTGCTATGTTACGATTTCTCTAATCAGTTTGACAGTTTCATCAATTTGCTCGGTTCAACAATTCCCAGTGCAGTGTTTTTCAACCATTTTGCTTCAGCGGAACCTTCCGTAAATGTTTGCGTTGCTTATGGAACCCTATGCATTGATCCAAGTGTCTGTGTTGCTACAACCACACTGAACTGTGGTTGCGAATTTCGCTTCAGGCAATTTCGGTCTGTTTTGGCGGAACCCTTGGCAGCCACTGGCGGAACATAAAGGTTCCACGGAACCACGGTTGAAAAACACTGCCCTAATGTTATAAAGTTTCATGAGGGCAAATTGAGGCCTGTTTAAGAAACAATAGTAGAGGAACAAATAGACAAAAATGACTTAGAAATATGAGTATTTTAAACTATATCCCAAGTTTTGACACTTACAGCATATTCGTGGTTAAATATCAACCATTTACGAAATTTTCGATTAATTAACCTGTCTCAAGATAAATCTTGTAAGGAGATATTTTTCCAGTAGGACAAAGAAAACGTCCAATAAGACCTCTTAGAAATGATTAGAATATAAAATTTCATCTTTATTCTTCGAAAGTTTCTGCAAATGTCAAAATTGCTATGCAGTGTTTTGAAAGTTTCGGGGGGAGCAAATGCTCCAAATGCTCCCCCTGGCTTGCTCCCTCCCTATTTGCACCAATGACTGTTGCAATAACAAACGTTCGCGATGCGCCGTCCTGCATCGAGAGCATTTGGCAAAAATAGGATTACCTCAGTATGATGCAGACATAAGATTTTTTTGCGCAGCCCTGTCACCCAGTGACCGAATTCCAGACCAACACTAAGAGGCGTCTAGCCGAGCGAGAATGTTGAAAATCTGTATCAGAGAACGTGTACCTCCGTCTCACCAGCGCTTGTTGTTCAGTAACAGTTTTTATGGAAACCTGTGGCTCACTTCTGAATATTCGTATTGCTGCAGAAAACTTGTCAAAAAAAACTGTCCATCATAAATGTTGTAATTTATTTTTGAAGTGATGTTTGGTCTTGCGCCAGTTTGAGACAGGTTATGGCTTTTCTGCGTTTGGATTTCACAGTGAAAAATCGTTATGAAGCATGTCTCAAAATATTAATTCTGGGTAAGTATAGAATGCCCCACCCCAGTAAATGAAAATAGTGTAAATAATAGTTTGCGCATCGCCAACTTGTGGTTGAAATGTGATTATGGCATTGCTTGTGTTGAAATGTGTAGCAAGAAGCAAATAAATAAAATGTATGAAAATGCAAGAATACAAATTATTTAAAAACTACGAAATAGAATACCAAAAAGCTTTGGTTTAACATTCTCAGTAAAACGAAAACTGATAGCGTTAGTGCGCAAAATTCTGCTGCTCATAATGATAAAAGTCTCAGTTTGAACATTTTCAGTATTTGCTTCACGTTTGGTTTAATGAAAACGTAGTTATGGATTTCATTGCAGCTTCACAAGAAAATACTCTTCATTTCCAGAATAAACGTCAACGGCAAAGTTGCGCTATGATTTTTGCATAGACTAATGTACAATTTCATTGTGAATTTGTGTGTAGGAATTAAAGTAACAACAATGCTGTACAATAAGTCAGTGGCGTACGCAGAAAATTTTCATGGGGAGGTTTCATTCAGTGGCATATGGTGGTCGTTGGTATTTAGTGTGCGCTGTTTGTGACGTAACAATATGACGTCAATTTAATCTTTTCAAACTAACGTTTGGGCGAAGTTGGTTGACATAATATGCATATTCGTCTACACGCACTCCCCTTATTTTATGTGCCACTGCACTGAATATAAACTATCAGCGCTCCAAGTTAGGACATCGGAGGAAAATAAACTCAACGCTACGACACAGCAGTTCATAACTGCAAAAATAGCAGGCTGCGCGTTAAAACAGGGGAGTGAAACACACTTATCACCAGTGTTCCCTCTAAGAACGTTATACACTGCGCAAATCTTTGTTTTGTTGCGCACTAAGCGCATGCAACTGCGCAACTGCGCAACCATGCAAACACAAACAGTCAAGCGTCCCCAGCGTTAAAAGGGCCATGGGATATGTATATATCGCATTAAATTTAGAATGTTGGAAGTGCGCGAGAACGAGATTTTCACTGCGCAAATTGTCTGGCGGTACTGCGCAGTTGCGCACCTTAGAGGGAACACTGCCCCCCACTACGCCTACAATTTGATGTTTATGTTTTAGTACAAAAATGCAATTTTTCCGTAAATTTACAAGTGCTTGGAAATTTATGAATTACGTAGTAATTTCATAAATGGAAACTAGGCCGTAGCTACATTGAGGCACTTGCCTCGGTGAACCTTCTTTAATGTTGCCAAAAGACATTTTTGCAACGCTAAATCAAATCATACATTATTGTGTGGCTGTTTTAAAAAGAGCAGCAGTGCAGCTACACAGTTTGCAACCACCAGCCTAGATTCAATGGGGCAGGATTTTAGGTCTCCATAAACTTCATTAAAAAACATACCTAATCGGGGACGCAATTAAAATATTCGCCTCGGTAAAAAATTGACCCTGATTACGGCCATGGGAAAGTACAAATGACTTTNGTAGTAATTCCTTCAAAAGAGTTTGGGCAAATACTGAGGAGAAACTGTTTATCTTTTTTGTCCAAGTTTTGTGTCACTGAAACAGTTTTGGTTACACCTAAGGATGCGGTCTCTGCATTTTGAGGTTCGGCCCCTGCAAAAACGAAATCCTGGCGACGCGCATGGCTGACCAATTCACCCTCACTATATGTCGCTGGAGTTCGTCACAGGCGACAGTAGTGCAGTACGGCACTAAAACTCTTTCACCATAATAACTGCTTTGCATGCCATTTGAATCCTAGTCAGCTACAACGCCAAGGAAAACGTTCTATTTGAAGGTACTAATTTCTGGCCTACACAGTAGCAACAGCAAAACCATGAGCCTGATCACTGCAGGCAATGTTACGTCTCCAAGAGAGAAACCCAGGCAACATTTTAGGCTTTTAAAGGCTATATTGGCCGGATGACCTGTGCATCCAGGTCCGTAACCAGCTTGGGACCCCAGGAGGGGCGAAAAGTTTTCTAAGAGAGGCCCAAATTTTTTTAACTATTACCAATAGTTTCAAACTATGTCCAGCACATTTTTCCAGGGGGGACGAAAAGTTTTCTAGGGGGGTTAATACTCGGGTATTCTGAAACCTAGCCTATGATAAAGTTTGTTAACTATGTAATTTGACGAAAGACAAGACACAGAGGCAGTAAAAATTTGTAAGGACAATTGCCACCTGGGACAATCGCCACTCAGGAAACTACCACCCGGACAACTGCCACCTAGGGCATATTGAACTCTTTACACTTATTAAAGCCATTTAAACTTCACAAGTTACTGCTTTCTTGTCAAAAATTTTGAAATCACAATGCGTGTAACAAAAGTTTCTTCGTCATCTGACAACCTTAAAGAATCTTCACTTCAACTTTAAATACTTATGGGTGGAGAATGTCTTATCAATGCCATTGCATCTTCATAAACCTTCTTTAAAGTTAGTGCAAACCTTAATTTTTTTATGAAACCTTTTCGATTTTTCACAGCACAATTCTTTCATATCATATTATTGCATCGTGTTCATTCCAGGCTCTCAGCAAACCCGTTTAGTTCCATACATATTAATTCTGTGCGTTGCTTAGGTTTGGCCTTTGATGTGCAAGTAACATGGCAGCAACAGCAATGTTGCTACTCACTTCTGCTGCAATATGTGGAAGCAATAATACCGTGGCACAGTGGTTCCTAAACGCCGTGCTGCGAGAACTCCCCTACTTGCCCAACGGGATAGTGTAAACTGAATTCGATAGCTCGTAGGTATGTGATCTGTAAAACCCATTATCCTAGGACCCTAGGTGGCAGTTTTCCGGGTGGCAATCGTCCTAGGTGGCAGTTGTCCGAGTAGCAGTTGCCCTGGGTGGCGATGTTGTAGGTGGCAGTTGTCCAGGTTACCAGTTGTCCTTGGTGGCGACTGTCCTAGCTCAGGGGTGGGCAGTTAGCGGGCCACTTGTGGCCCGCCAAATCGCTTTCAATGGCCCGCGGAAGCATTCAGGAAAAATCTTCAAATCTGAAATTTCCTCCAACTTATCACAGTAAATGTCAGTGCTGAAGCTAATTTGAACAGAGACTTCAATTTCCAATAGTAGGTATGACCCTCCACTAAACACAGCCTTCTCAAAGTGACTCCCAAGCCAAATTAATTGCTCATCCCTGACCTAGGTGGTAGTTGTCACAGGTAGCAGTTGTCCGGTGGCAATTGTCCGGGTGGCGGTTGTCCAGGTGGAAGCTTTTCAGGTGGCTGTAGTCCGAATACCTACATTCGTATTAATAAACAGCTTTTTTCGTGCAAATGCAATAACTCATGTCGCATTGCAGCTGCTTCTATAAGAAAACTTATTCATCTGGTTTATGACCGCTTACCGGGTCGTAGGAATCAAACTCTATACGTGTAATATTGTATTTTTGTAGATTGTACCATTCGTAATTTTCAATCGGTTGTCTTCAGAGTTTTGTCACAAATGCGTCCAGAATGGAACCCGGTTTAAACTTCAAATTGTTACAAGCAGTTCTCTAACTGTGAAAAAGCACTTCAATCATTTTACTTATACAACCTTTCGACACTTTGCAGAAACTGTACGTTGCTGCATGCACGACTGCAGGAGTGATGTTTCATGAGGCAGCTTTCTTTTATCTACGTCATTAAACTTTCCACTAGAGGCAGCTCTTAAATTAGAGGATTCAACTGGCTGGCGCCCGTATGCTTTGTGGTGTCATAATAACGCAAAAATTGGCAATTACTGGTGATGCTGCTCTAAATGAAGTTAACGAAAGAACTATTTTGTGGAGTTGCTCCTGTATAAACGAGTATCAGGGATGTACAGTATGAGATGAATGTTCTGCTAAATAAGAACCTTTGTGTTTGCCAGTGTTGGTTGGAAGTGAGTGCAAGACCCATTATAACAAGCGATGAGGATTAAGTTCGTTTATAGCCTATCTTCTTGTCTATGTTAATATGTACTGTAGCTTACACTAGGCTATGATGCTTAATAATAATGCTACTGTAGCCTGTACAGCGGTTCTCAAGCCTGCCAAGTCTGTGGACGAATCTCTCTGTCAAGAATGTTCTTCGCGATTTGGAGTTACGCAGTTATGATTAGGGAAGTATAAAAATTCATGACTGTTAATCCAGTTGTATTACAGTAATGCCTTTATCCAATCGCTCTTCTAAAGTAGGAACAGTCTTGGAAATGCCAACACTTCGTCGCGAACTGGTAATTGAAAATGGTTTGGGTAGCATAACTTCATTCGTGTCTCATGAGAGTTGAAACTTTTGTACCTGCTACAAAATCCTATTGTACACTATAACTTGAAACTTCGTCCAACCAACGTTTCATTTCTGCAGCAATCAAGTTTCCACTTCACCACTGCAGTGACGCCATTGTGTCTAGTCACGCATCCTGTGGCGGTAAGCTGTGACTGCTTAGCTTTGCAACCCCGCTCAGACAGCCAACATGATAAGACTCCTATTCCAAAAATTACAACTATGTTTTCTAGGACAAAGCTTTGGGAGGGTGAAGAAATGTAACACTTTCCAGGAAAACGTCGAAAGACGAGCTTTTTAAAGGATTGTCAACTTCAGTCATGCACATAGGCTCACCAAACAATAATAATCACAAAACTTTACTTGAACAGCTCACAAACTTTCGAAGAAGCTCTGTGCTGGTAGGGTTCGGTGGAAAACTAGGTGCAACCTCTTGCGGGTGACGAAGAGCAGCACGAAACTGTTTCAAAGTAGCCTAGTCATACCAATTGCACTTGTCTTCAAATCGTCGCCATGACAGCCGTTAAAATAAACAACTACCACGCTTGAATATCACCCCAAACATTTGTTTCCTTCTGGTGCTCGCACTGAATTCGATTAACTTCTAGCTTAGTTCAAAACATCGTAGAGCAGATTTTGCGGTTACGTGGATTGTGGTGATACTGTATTTTATTAATGTAATCTTTTATACAACACGCATTTTCTAAAAGTGGTCGAAGTAGTTATACAATGGCAGTGATGGTTTCTTGTTGGTGAGTAATGAGTGAACGCGTGGAATCAAGGTAGAATGCATTACAGCAGGGGTGGCCAACCGGTCGATCGCCAAGTCTCAGATGGTCGATCGCGCCTGATTTTGCACTGAATTGAAAAAATACCTGAAAAGAATACTTTTCAATCAATATTCCTTTTTATTGCATTTTATGACATCTACTTGTGTCTTTATTACCGACCGGCTGATCGCGAGTTATCAAGAAATTTCCTAGTCGATCCCAGTCGAAGACAAGTTGGCCACCCCTGCAGTACAGCACGGAAACGCTAGTTACGCAAAGTGGGTTTATTAAAAATTGCAGAGAAAAATCTACCTTTAGACTGCTGTTAATATAATCTCACGTCTGTCATCGTTAACCAACAGAGTCTTTACCTGGGGCTCGGTAGGTTTACTGGGCTACACAATCAGCATGGGTCAAAGGAGGTAGAATATTTGTACTGCGTTTGAAACAGTGGAAATACTTACGTAGTTGGGGGCTGATAACGTTTACCAGCAGTTTCCTACTGTACCTTACCTGGGATGGGTCTAGTGTAGTGTCGTTCGCGTTGGTGAAGGAATTCGAATTCTGACAACATGACACCTTTGAAAGGTGTGCATGACACCTTTGAAAGGTGTGCATGTAGTGTTAAACATGTTTACAAAAATTGTCCAACACCTTTAAGGGTGCTCTGAGATGCAGCCTAACTAAAAAGGCACGTCAATTGTAACATCCACCATTTGACTAGACGTAGGTGTTTCGCACAATCGCCTGATTTATCTTAAAGATATTGCACACGATTTGTAGCTTGAAAATGGAATGCCATGCGGTTGACCTGTCAAGAAAGATTTAAACCGAACTTTTTGAAAGGGTCCGGCATTTATTTTGTAAAAATCTAAGCGGTTGTGTGAAACGTCGCGTGTAATAAGAAAAAGGCGTTTGTAAGCTAATTACAACCCTCGTTTTGAGGCTTTGATTATTGTCTCAACGCATATTGACCATGTCGGCCTGATATTTTGCGTACTTTTAATGAATAATCACTCATCCCTTGGTAAAATCACCGTAGCCGAATTTCAATTCTTTCATTACTGCGCACAATTCGACTCATGATAATTTGCAATGCATATAATGTCGTAAACCTCAGCAGCGATAGATTGTATATGTTGATGTGCACTCTTCAACGCGTCCGCTAGAAGTTGGGTCAGTTTCGCAATCTGGGCTGAATCAGGCTCTCTGCGCTCCACACCAATCAATTTTAGGAATTGGTATTACGGTTGCCAGACGCTTGATAAACAATATGGCAAGAATTTGTCCAGCTTGTGGCAAATTTTTTGCAACAAAATTTGACAATGGTAATGTTATTTGTGAATGTTGATTTTTCGACACTTTATAGTTTCATCAACACTAAAAAAGCATTCAAAAAACTATACATGTTTTATTTCGAGACGTTTCGGATTATTCTTAATCCATCTTCAGTCAAAAATCCATCTTCAGTCGACACTTTATCTTTTTTGCAATTCAGTTTTTTCCATACTTTTCAATTTTTAATGTTTGACAGTTGAACTGAAGTTCCACTGTGAAGCACAGTATCAATAACTATGTTTCGCGGAAATTGGAAGGTAATCAGAATGATAATTCGATAAGTGTTGAGCTGTATTTTCTGTGCAAAGTTTGGATATTCATTTGATAAATCATCCAAAATGGATGGTTTTATTAATACTGACAATTGGTATTTAACAAAATGGAAAAATTTTGGCATAAAACAGAGAGAGAGAGTTTATTGGCACAAACATTAAACAATTTCATGCAAAAATAAAATTAAGGCGCTGGGACACCGAAAAAAAGCATGCAAAACAGGTTGTCTCGTCGGGCGTCCCTCGAAAGTTTCATAAATTTCTATCGTGGTTTAAAGTTGATGGCCGAATTAGTGCGAATTTGATAAGGTTGTAGTTTTGAAGAGGTTGCAGTCCGCTGGATGATCAACACAGTTGCGCGGGAGTGCTGGGTCGCAACCGGTATCTATCGTGGCAGAGAAAGTGTAAACCCAGCTAAAATGAAACTCTGCCCGGGTTTCCATAACCCTTTCGCATCCAAGCAAACGACTGCTGCTCTGTAGAAGCTGCTCTAAAAGAAAGAGACCGCGGCAGCAAAAAAACAGAAAACGGCAACAAATACAACGGAAAACGAAGCAGCAATAAACAGTCAATTCATACACGCAAAAACACACTAGAATCTAATACTAATGTTGCACTCACAGTATATACCTGTTTAGCTAATATCAATGGTACAT
>JGI24021J15306_10002735_pt1 | contig 19352 bp, 4 predicted proteins | sample Ectturendosymbi1_FD_15306 | JGI IMG/M metagenome (IMG submission 15306)
TTTGATGATTGTTGGTTTGCTAAGCACTGCACTATTTCAGTATTTAAAATGTCAAGACCAACGGATTTCCAAAATTTGTAGAAGCACTTTCATATTCAGCAGTTCATGAAATCTCTGAGGGGGGCCCATTTTTTGCATTTAGCTTGCCAGGGAGGGCGGTGTGCACCCCTTCCCCCCCTGTCAGTTACGCCACTGACTACACTGCGGGTGACTAACTTCACGAACTTGTGTAAACACATTGATAAATGAAACAAACGTTAAATATGAGGCAACAACTCTAGCAATTTGAGATATTGCTATTCATCTAGAAGAGCCACACAAAATATGTCGGCGACCCGCAATTCGCCCACCATTGCTATAAACCAGTGGTTCCCAAACTTTTCTGATCGCGTACCATTTGTGGGTCACGTACTGTCAACACGTACCACCTTGTTCCAGGAAATGGTAATGTGCCAAATATAGTTCGATCAAAAGTTTGGAAAACCAGAATTGACACATGCAACATGAAGAAAATGGCTGTGAGAAAGTATTATTGCCATTTTTAGAAACCAACAAGGCAAGTAGGCGGAACAAAAATTCAGGAATTTATCAACAGAACACGACAGGTAAAAATTTTATCTTTTTGTGAAGAAAAACAAAACGTAGGTCTATTCGTGTACCACCTTGAAGGCCTTCGCGTGCCACTATTGGTACGTGTACCACAGTTTGGGAACCACTGCTATAAACTGTAAACCTACGTGCGTTACCGCTATCAGCAGCCACTGTCTCGCTGCATTACCTGCCAAGATATCTGCGTTCAACAGTTACATGCGGCAAAACGCCTACACCACCGTGACTTGAAGTGCATCTTCGAAGATTTGTTGTCCTGTCATTGTTACGCAACACAGGCCAATAGTACACCAATTCGCTCCCGAGTTTCGCAACCTGCCTCTGCAGGCAAAGAAGCGGATTTAGTGAACTGCAAGCTCATAACTGTATGTTACCAAAACAGTGAACCTGACTCTTGTAGCCTACAGTGTGGATGTCATATCGGCAAACAACAGTCATTGCAAGAATTAAACCAACTAATTAGAATTAAACTGCTGATTTCACGTTTTCCAGAAATTTTTGCTTCTTAGTCCCAATTTCCAGGGGGGGAAATGCCCATTTTGGCCCCCCTGCGGACGCCCATGTAATAGAGACCATAATTGTTCAAGTTCTGTATCGGGACAGTAAGTCAAAGAAAACTGTCAAAAACTGGTGGAATCCATTCCAAAACGAGTAACTAAATCCTTGTCTTTCTATTACTGCATTTGGAGTATAGAATTATGAAATTTGCTTTGCTAGTGAGCATGGTTATAGCCTGTTATTAATGTTAGATTTGATGTATAGATGTCCAATTTCCAAAGCAACTGTGTAATGCGCATTCTTTTGAGATCAGCCTGGGATATTTCGAAATTAACTAAAAACATTGGCAAATGGTTATAATGTGAAATAACAAATAAAACATATAATTTTATAGTCATAGTATGGAAAAGCTAATGAAGCTCTTAATCAGTCATGATTTATAGGTGTCCGTTTGAAACGGACCTGTTCACAACAGACCACGCGAAACAGACCACATTCATAACAAACCAGTTCATAACAGACCATATTCATAACAGACTCGTTCATATCAGACCTGTTCTTAAACAGATTTGGTCATGACAGAAGCAGACATTCACAACATACCACGTTCATAACAGACCCATTATAAACGTTGTCTGTCATGAACGGAACGGGTATGTTATAAACTGGTCTGGTATGAACGTGGTATATTATGAAAGAGTCTGTTATGAACTGGTCTGTCATAAACTGGTCTGTTCTGAACGTGGCATGTTGTGAACGAGTCTGATATTAATGTGGTCTGTTATGAACTGGTTTGTTATGAACGTGGTTTGTTTCGAGTGGTCTGTTACGGTGTGTTTGGAAAGGGAATAGGCTATAATGTGAAATAAATAAAACATGTCATTTTCTAGTGATAGTATTGAATAGCTAATGAGCTCTTAATCAGTTATGATTTATAATTTATAAGGGGGTCCAAAACAGGTCTAACTCCAACGCATTTTTTCCTCTCAAGGGCACTGGTAAGGATCCCAAAACAAGGTTCGCGAAGCATTTTTAACATTCTACTTTTTCTTGGCACGTTTGTACTCATCTCAAGTTTCGTCATCACCAATAACCTGCATACTACAAGAAGGACTTTCAAGAAAGTGTTCAAACATGATTCGGGGCCCACTTGTGACCGTTGCTTATATGATGTTACTGTTGGCTGCACACGTCGTGAAGGTCGATGCTCAATCATCAGCGCAATCTGTAAAGTGTACCCTGAAAATAGGAGGTTGTTACACAGGTCCTGAGGAACACCAATGACCTCGCCGGTGGAACGTGAAATTTCGGATGAAGAAACCAAAACCTATGTGGATGGTAACAATCTTATTCGACAATTTATGTGACAGATGCTACAAACTGACGACTCCCACAATGAACATTGGCGGTTGTCAAAATCAGGTTATTTTACTCCTTCAGCGATGAAACAAGGCCTTTGGCAGCTGGTCCTTAAACTGCAATGGAAAAGTCATACTTTAAAATCTAAGCATGCAGTGCTTTTTTCAAAGCGTGGTAGACAAATACAAGTGGTTTCAACCAGGAAAAAAGATATGCATGAAAGCATCGTTCAATCAGGACGCGCTTAGGCTTTTATCAACTGTGCACGTTGAATTTCTAGGCAATTCGGCTAGCTTTCATACTTGTGCCCAAAACCGTCGCCAGAAAGTCTTCAATATGGGGGATTTGCATTTGTGCAGGGGGCTTGATATTCTGAAAATTTGATGAAAACTCCACTGACTTATAGTGTTTCATATTTCATATTTCAATTGGGGACGCTTCGAGCTTCGTTTTGGGGAACTAAGCATACAAAAGGCCCCCCGTAGCGTCGGGACTGCTTGTGCGTATTCCAGCCATTCTCAACCCGAGTCAACCCAAACCGGGCAATTGAACCCCCATTAAATATTTATACATAATTTTAGAGTTTAAAAAAGGTAGTGTTGATTTATGATTGATGTGTAGATCCCCTGAATAAGTTATTGACTACTTGTATTGTAAGCTGAGTTACTTGCTTCTGCGTGGTTTGGTTTATTCCCAACAGCAACCTTGTAGAACGTAGCCTTTATAGCCTGCGTGCAAAGAATGGTTGTTTGGATATTGGAGAGCGAATTGATAAACCACCATTTTCTTTACATTCCATGTTGTGAAAGTGCAGCCTAAGTGTTGAATGCTTTAGCTTAAGTGGCCAGCACCAGCTGTAAAAAATAACTCTCCCATCATCAGACTTCCTTTATTACTTTGTGAAAATTTTGTTGACCTGTTAGTGCAGGGGTTCCCAACCTTTTTACCATCTCGTACCACTTGGGCACCCCGTATTGTCAACGCGTACCACTATTTCCAGAACAACTAATTTGATCGAATCTTAGTTTATTCAGAAGAATAGTATACATTAAAATAAAAATAAAAGACCACAACTAAATTTAATGAAATTTTTGTTTGCCTTCCACCAATTGGTCGATGCGTGGTGTAAATTTGTTAACAGCGCATCGAAAGTCATAATGTTACGATAAAATAGGAATAGCAAGCTACAGCAGAGGCGTAACGAGGGGGGTAAGGGGGGAACAATTCCCCGGGCGCCGAATTATTTTGGGAGCACCGAATCGATTCGGGGGGCGCCGAAAAGTCCTAACAATGTCACAAGCACTTTCTTCAACAGCAGATTTGCTTCCGAAAGACCTCAGGTTCGAACATGGGAGCGCCAAACTTGCTTCTTGCCCCGGGCGCCATCTAACCTCGTTACGCCCCTGAGCTACATGAAAATTTAGTTATTTAGAAACAAAGCCCGATACCTAAACTAAAAAGCTGTGAAATCCAGTTTTTTTTTAAAAAAATGGAAGTTGCTCGCGTACCACCTGGAAGACTTTAGCGTACCACAGGTTGGGAACCCCTGTGTTAGTGCCTTAAATGCTAATACGTACTATTTCGTAATATCTGAAAACGCTTTTGCAAACAAAATCTGCAAAAATACTACAAACCAGTTAGAATTTATTTAACTGAACAACTTAAGTAACAAAGCAGTGTCGCGGAATAGTATTTCAGAGCCATCCTGCTCGAGGATCAGAAGTTGCTTTGAATCAATGCTTAGGGCAGTGGTGTAGAAGCTGGGTGAACAGGGAGTTCAAGCGCAGCCCCAAAATTTTGATTTGTCGAACATTTGGGCAAAATCTGAAAAAAATTGTGTAAAGTAAAAAATGTGAAACCTGGTCAACCTTCAGTACTGCTTTGTCAGAGCACTGTTGAAAAAAGAGTATGCTGTTCGAACTCTTCAGATTTGCTCTGGTGATATTCACAACATGTCCATCGATACTAAACACTTGTTTCGCAGCCGCAGCAGCGCTACCTGCCATCACGCAGAACGTATATCTTGCAAGATCACTGAGAGACAGAAATTCCAATCTGCAGTCTCGCTAAAACTGGAGTATGTCGCTACACCCGTGTACCACAAACTCTCAGTAGCATTGCATTTTTGCCCGTCACTTTCAGATGCATTGGGTCAACATTCAGTTACCCGCACAATGAATTTCTTATCCCGCGCCTGACTCACCCCGCACCAATTCAATCCGCACGCATATCTCTGCGCAGGGACGCTGGGACAACGGTGTGGCAAGGGGGTCACTGAAAGGGTTGAAGGCAATCGAAATGTATAAAAAATCGTTTCAAATTATGCTTGTTTCTGTTCAGCAACAATGTTGACCCCAAAAACAATAACAGAAATTATTGAAAACCATTCTGACTTTTCTGGGTGCGCGAATAGCTGCAATAAAATTGTTTCAAGTCGATCTTGATAAACTATTAACTTACCAATGATACTGTTATGAAAAGATACCTTCGCCCCGCTACCCCCTTTTCAAAAAGGCAGGGGTGGCAATGCCCTCGCCATGCGCCTTCTTCGGTGTCCCTGGCTCTGCGCTTCCCGCACCCGCCCCGTAAATGCGGGCACCAGCAACCCGGGCGAGTTAACCCGCCCCGCGCAGGCTCTACCAGTACCACCTATGGCTATTGCCTTCGTGAACCCCCTGAGAGAAAAAAACGGGAGTGAAAATGAATGAATTAAATGCCATATCCAATGCGCATGATTGAAAAAAGCTAAAAGCCCTATTTTGCATTAAATGCACACAATTTTGTGCCATATGACCGAATAAAAACTAAAATGTTTGAAATAAAAGTGTATTAATTGGTGGTTTATTGAAATCCTTGCAAAACCAATTAGATTAGATAATAATTTTTCTAATAATTAGTACAGCGCTTTTCAAACGTTTTTATGTTACGGCACACTAATACATTCTGAATTTGGCTGCGGCACACATACTTGATGAAATCGAAAACCTACTTTCCACAAACCTTGCAACGAGAGCTACTTATTTAAAACACTGTACAAGTTTACATACCAAATAACATCAACTAGCCTAAGTTAAGATGAAAATTTAAAACCCAAATCAATGCAATGCGAACCAAAAAGATTTGCAGCATAAGGTTTTGTCAAAACATGAAATTTTCGCGGCACAGTGTTTGGGAAACACTGAATTAGTACAACAATTTTTCAACCTTTGAAACGTGCAATCATTTCAATGAGCATAACAGTTGCTCAAGCAGCAACCTTGTTGCTGACCGAGTGGAGCTGTTTTCCTGCTACAGGTCAATTGTTGTGATTCTTGTTTCAAAGGGTTCTCAGACTCCAGATTAAATTTTCGGAATCTTTGCCATTACTCTTGAGACTTACGTTTCACAGTCCGACAGGTTATCCGCTGGTCGAGCGAGGTGTACTAGACGTATTGGTTGTGATGACAGACTATGACCTAAGATATTCTAGGAGACCTCTATTACTTGAGACGTGCTGCTGGCTGGTATCATAAAAAGTAACTCGGAAACAGAACTATGTGCTAAGCTATTGTGACACGCCTTCATAACACGGAAAAGTTCAAGACACGGCCTTTGCGATGTGTGTACTGTAATTGGCTTACAGCAAATCAGGTCTGCCTCAGGTGGCGTGGAAGGATTTTTTTTCCTGGCGGGAGGCGGTGCCGTGCAGCTGGCAATCCTGGCATCATCAAAACGGCTCTTAGGCGAGCAACACCATTTGCTTCGGGACACCGCCTCTTGAAGCACAAAACCACAAGATATGCTAGAAATTTGGGAGGGAATGAGATCTTTGGACTCCTAGCTACGAATATGCTTGAAGCCTGCTATCTTGGAACTCAGGGTTGCGGAGTCGGAGGTTTTTGGGTGGAGTCGGATTCCTAAGAAAAGTATATAGGAGTCGGAGTCAGATATTTTTATCCGACTCCGGAAGTCCAATTGAATTATTTTTACAGCGTACTCCCAAGTTAGGAATCCTAACTCGTGTCTGCTGACATGGTACAATTTCTTTTGAAACTGATATTGAAACAGAATTCTTGCTACACCACGATTTCCATTGATTGCTAGTTGCTACAAAATTTTTGACAGCCAAACTTCATTCACGTTATGTTATGGAGTCCGTGTCGGAAAATTTGGAAGGGTCGGAGTCGGAAAATTTTGGCAGCAACAAGTCGGAGTTGGATATTTTACCTCCAACTCCGCAACCCTAATGGCACTGCTTCATCCGCATGCCACCTGCTGGAGCCATATACTATAGGCTATATAGCATCAAATTCGAGAAAATTTGTAACAGAGTACTGATTCTTTTCTTAGCCGACTTCAGCTTCTCTAAACTAATGCTTTCCTTGCAAGAATCGGGCGGTTTGCACTTTGAAAATTGAAAGTGCTAAGCCAGGATTGTCATGAAAATGAAAGGTCATACGTGTGAAAATACAAACATGTAACGCGAGGTTCACGCACGTTGAGTAAGGCAATAGGTTCAATTACTGCAATGCGATCGCGGTTTAAAGGCCCAACGGTTATCAGCAAACGTGAAGAATCTCAGGTATGACGTTACAAAATTTTCAATATGAGTCTTCACTTGAGTTGGTAAACTGCAGCCAATGGAAAAGAGACAAAAATGTTTTTATTAAAGAGTCCTTTGGTTTTTGAACAAAAGGGAAAATTAAATACCTAAAATTTTGAAACATTGATTTTTTAAATTGATATTCTGATAATTTCATTTATCAGCTGGTGTGCATCGTCAGCAACAGCCCATCAGCGTAGCCAGACCGTTTGGACACAATCCTGCCAAAAACCGGATCCCGAAACCAGATTTGATCCAGCAGGAAAAATCCAACTGAATTGAGTGCCACGTATTCAACATGTTCATTCTAGTTTTGTTCAACCCATGAATTATTCATAAAATTTCGTATCGCTGACATTAAACTTGCAACAGATCGCAAATTTTCTTGAGCGTTTCTGCGACATGCATTGTAAGTACCGCGGCTCCTTTATTGTTTGCCGCGATGGGAAATGTTGAACGTTTCATGACGACAAAATAACTGTTAGGATATGTTCGCAATCGAAATACGATTTTTGCACTCTGACGGCAAACGTGACAAGCTAAAATGCTTTAGGTGACGATAGAGTTTTTTTCAAAGTGAGAAATGGAAAGCTGATTTCTAATGCGCAAGAGTCAGACGGGGCGAAATGCAAAGAAAACGGAAAAGCGGGATAACTCCATAAACTCTAAAATAATTCAAAGATCTACATCATTTCTTGTAGGAATATGTCAGATACTAGAGTACAACCATGATTTGGCACATCCACCCCCTCATCACATGATCAGCCACTCACGTGTTATTCAAATGCGTTCTACTGCAAATTATTAGCCTTTCTGGTCTCGCCTAGATTCGGGCAAATCCGGTTAGACACTTTTTAAGCTATACATGACCTTAAATCGCGCACCGCCTGTAGTTTCCAGTTCACTCAAGCATTAAAAAGAGTTTAAAACACAAGGAAACAAATCTGAAACTTCGCGTATGCTGAAAGGTTGGAGCAAGTAAAAGTGTTCTGTAAAAGATGATTGAAGTCAATAAACTTACAGAACAGCAGCAAAATTTCAATAGACATTCAAATGCAGCTTCGCCAGCCCTCATCCTCTCCACTAAACTATTTTAACTAAGCGTATTCACCAATTTCTCTGAAGTACGAACAAATTAGTACGTTATACAAAAAAGTTGTTTTAAGGGAAACACCCGGCAAAAGCACCCTGCGTAGATTTCGGTCATTCCAGCGTTCGCAAAGCTATGAGTGTTTCAAAGTATCCATATTGGCTCTTTTTATCAGGACTCCAAATGTCTGGCTAGCATTTGACTTCGTTCTTCATGAAATGATCTCCAAACGTCTCGTGAAACCGTAATACAAACCCAAGCACCACAATAAGAAAGCTTGGTTATAGACATTGTTTAATTTTTAAACTGTTTACAGTAATACGGTAATGTAACGAACACAGCTTTGCAAAAAAACAGGTATAAAGTTTTCAATAAAACTACGCGTGACCAGTTTTCACAATAATCACAATGATTCGTCTCAAATGTGCAGTCACTGACCATAACTCAGTACAGAACGCGACAGTGCACTGACTGCAAACCACAAATGCATAAACGTCGCATGGCGCCATCGCATCAGATTGCACTTGAATTGAAACTGGTTGCGAAAAATAACTTGGGCTTCTGAGGAAAAGCATAAAATTTTCGTAGCATTTCAAAGACCAAGTTTCAAAGCTAGAAGCTGCCTGAAGCAGGAGATGATGACGTCACTCGCTTCGACGCGAATCAGCAGAAAAATCGTTTGCGAAGCTACAGTCGAACTTCCAAGGTGCAGATCACATCATTTTGAGTTGTTCAAGGAGGCAACAGAGTAGCATGTTCGTTTTTTTTAGTTTCACTCATCACTTGTCTACGTCATAATAAGAAAACCAAACTTGCCAGACACGGTTCGATAAAAGCAGTGCCGTGCGGGGAACAGCAAATGAGCAGTTGGTTTCACTGAAGTGAGCAGGTTCTACGATTCAAGAACAAAAACTGTCACAAAAAGTGACTAAACTGAGCGCAGTTTATTTTTCTTTTAATTTTCAAGGTTTTCGGACGGGAGAAAATGGAAATTTGTGTTAATTCATTAAATGTGTGCCATTTCAACTCGTGGTGCTATTTGCTTGCGACTAGATTTCAATAAAAAACAAATTTTTTTTCCCTGGCCAGTGATATGCAATTGATTGAATGCGCTTAGTGAAGATGCTATGAAACCAGAAGTGCACACGACGGAGACCCGGGAGTGCAACCGACCTCCTTTCAAGCGCAAACTTGTGAAAAAACGATTTAAGCCAATGTTTGCAAATTTTTAAGACAAGCAAATCTGAGTTTCAGGGAAAGATTTAAAAAATCGGACAGACGGAGAAAGAGAGCTGTGAAACTGAATAACGCCTATGACTTGTTTCTTTGTTCTCCGCCTTATTTTTAGGGCAAACTGGGGTAATCAGATAGTTCACTTTCACTTTGCACGAAAATCTTTGTTCACATTCGGCGTCAGAAAACGGGGAAATTAGAAATTTTTCAAAGCAAACGGCTTTCGCCCTCTCCCTTCTAAAAAAACTTCCCATACGCTTACGTCTGGAAAAAGAGGATTTTCGGTCCATTTTACATTGCGTAAGAATAGACAATAAATTGTAAATGCCGTTCCTCAACAGTGGAGACAGTCAAAGGAGTTTATATACACCACATAGTAAAAAAGTCTAGAAAGAAAAGTTCCCAATGGTCGTGACTTACGTGACTTAATGATTTAAGTTCTGACCGCCTTTCGAATTTGAGATCACAAATATTGGAGTTTTTCAAAATTGAACTCCAGAATAATCACGGTGAACATGACATGTTTCAACAAGGAACACGTTCAAGACTTCTATGCAATTTTGTTCGGAGAAACTTGTTGACAAATTAAAAAAGCCACTCTTCGCAATTTAGCGTAATACAGAATAAAATGGCAATAACTTCAAGATGACATAATAAAGATCGTCCGTTATTCAGAATATAAAAAATATTCATTGCAATATAACTGAAAGGGTAAAATACGCAAGAAGATTTGGAAAATGAACAAAGGCAACGAAACAACAAAACTCTTCCAAAGGCTCCATCGTACATCATGGGTTTCCAGAACTAAAGCTTTAGTTGCCGACAGTTATTTTGTACAGACTCCAAACAACTTTGGGTTATGCATTCCGTTTAATTTGTTGTTTTTCTTCGCTGGGACGAACACTGCTTTAAACGCCACCAAGCTTTTTCCGTTGCCCGAAAAGGCTTGCTTAACAAGACAACTGTGATGCTGAAATACTGGTTATGCATACAGAAATTCTTTTAAACAGTTATGTCCAAAACACTACAAAGGAACACAATGACATGCTGGCAAAACGCAAAGTTGTTAGCTGACGATGAAAACGCCAATTTTTAACGAAATCTACCGCTGAGAGTTTATGCAAAAACGTGTTTTTGCAATAAGTGCTAAAACGCAGTAAGTGCTAATACGCCTTAAAAACAAACTCCTGTGTCACAACGCCCCGTGTGTCGAAAAAGTGTTGCCGTCATTCTACAAGTGCCAAATAAACTACCAGTTGATATCATCATCACGAGGCAGCCAACATGATCGACGTGAGAAACGTGATAACCAATGACGTCAAAACCTGAGTCAAGCGTGCCGCATCACCAGTGGTTGTAGTTGTTGGGGGAGGTAGGTTCGATGGAAGCTAAAAAGTAATAAATAACCTCGTGAATAAACAAAGCGTTTAGCTCAGTGCTAGAGTGACCCCCTCTTCACCGGAAGGTTGGATGTTCGATCTATGGCCACTGGGTGACTCCGCCATAGCACTTTGGACAAGATTGTGCATCTCAACCGCCTCGACAAAAAACATTATTATTCAGGTTTCGGTCTGCCGTCAAGTGACGATGAATAAAAGTGTCGCATTGCATGCGATCCAACAAAAAACGCGTGATTTCGACAAAACGTCGTGGTTGACAGAGCAGAAAAATTGCCTTGTTATTTGAGGATTATACACAATCTATATTTACAGGGGCGAGACTTACCACTGCTAATGAGGATGGATACTGGGAGGAGCGCGTGGAGCACCAGTTCTCGTCATACATCCCGTCCGACAACGGACTTTCGACCACGAACCTGAAGGTAATTTTTCGCTTGAAAAGATTGGCAGTGAGAGCAAAATGACAGTTTGGTCCACTAGATGGTTAGAGCTCAAAATAAGCACGCAGTGCCACACTCGAGGTCGCCTATCATGTCCTAATGACAGTCGTCGGGATTTCGCTTACCTAACACGTCGTACTTGAATGATCGATACGATCGGAAATTTCACGTTCTTCGAAAACCAGGTGATGTTTTGCAGAGGTGCATTCACAGAGCTTAGGTATGAAATTCCGAAAAAAAACGAACATTTTGGGGTCATTTAATAAATCGCTTGCAGTGTCGGCCTCTTACCTGTACCAGAAAAGTTTGGCTCCGCCTTCGCATCCAGTACCCTCGCAGTAGAACTCGTACTGAAGCGACGATGCTCCGCCAGGCACAGTCTTGCATATGCTGTTTGTTGCTGTTGACGAGGCGCCTGGAACGCAATCAAAAGTTTTTTTGCGCGAAACCAAGTTACGGGGTTTTTTTAATCGCTGTCTGATTTGCTGTAGTCACCACAACGAAGAGTCCTGCAGGAGCAAAGCCACTTAGATTCGAGCGGGTCGATCACAAGTCAAAATCATATCCGGACGATTTGGGTTACCAGCAGAATAAACAAAGTTCTGAAATAGCAAAACGTGGTTTTTGTTTGGCAAACGAGAAAAAATTTCCCAAAAAAGCTCACTGGATTGAATCTTGCATGCGGAAGCTTATGAAAGTAGCATTTGGCCATTTTTAAAGCACAAAGAACGGCCATTGCTGAGGAAATACCTAGCAGAACGAACACAGTCAACAAACAGACCAGCACAATTTTATTAACAGACCTCACACATTCGTTTCGCAATTTAAGTTGCGCTCATTCGTGCTTTCATTTTCACTGAAATTGTAACAAATTGTTGCCATCAAATACTGTTAAACAAATTTGTCTATCGCTTTCATCGCCAATATCGCTTTTAAACTGATACTGGCACTGCCCAGAATGTGCGATGTTCCCTCCGCCATGGACGTTTTCTAGCATAGCCTGACGCTAAAGTACTCTGTTGCTAAACGGCTAAGCAAAACACACCACCGGTTTTAGAGATAAATCTGCGCTTGCGGAAGACCATGCGTCGTAAGTCGTAAAAGGGACGCTTTGTCGACAAATAACATACACCGCATTTGCTCGATTGTTAGCCGCCCTTGATTGTAAGCCGCACGAAATGGTGTTAAAAAATTAATGTAAGCCGCCCTTGAACATAGGTTACCTAAGCCTCTGAGATACTTTCGCGTACTAGCACGTTTTGCGTTTATTCGTAACCCTGGTAATGATGCTTCACTACAACTGCCTTCTGTTCATCATAATCCCTCATGTGACGGATGTGCACGTGATGCTAAAGAGAATAGAATGTGAAAAGATAGTTTGGTCGAAAATAACGTAGCCAAGGAAAGACCGAGCGTCATCTATACTTCCGATCATCTGTAGTTCCGATGAGGTAAACAAATGAAACAATATTATCCGCCCTTGATTGTAAGCCGCACGAAATGATGAAAACAGCTTTATAAGCCGCGGCTTACAATCTAATAACTACGGCGTACGTATTAAATGTTTACATTGTGCTCAGGGGTGTAACGAGGCTAGATGGCGCCCGGGGCAAGAAGCAAGTTTGGCGCCCCCATGTTCGAAACTGACGTCTTTCGGGAGCAAATACACTGTATTGAAGAAAGTAATTGTGACATTGTTGGGATTTTTCCGCGCCCCCGCAGTGATTCGGCACCCCCGCAGTGATTCCGCTCCCGGGGAATTGTGCCCCCTTGCCCCCCTCGTTACGCCCTGGTCGTGCTCGCCCTGACGCACAGCGCTCCACCTGGCTAATCTTCGCAAGAACTTAACAGTGTTAGTGTAATTCAAACATATGTAAAGCAGCCAAAGAACATATGTTATACCGACAGGGAGACCGAAGTCCTAATTTCATANATCCTCTGGCGCAGAGTATTTGCTCAACTGGTGCATAATATAATTAAAAATCGTCGCANAGTATTGAAAAGAGAAATGATTTCNCACGTTGTCATTCTCGTTTGCAAAAAGAAAACAAAATCTGCCGTTCCACCATGGCCGCGCGACAGAGTGCTGAAGCCAAATGCCTGAGACGACCTTTATGCCATTTTCAATATGAAAGTGACAAAATAATTATTTACATTCCCCAGAAGTTGCTCCTTTCTGCCGAACACAAAGCGTCCCCTCTTGTTCCAATTCCCATTTGATTTCAATGTGACGCATGTTTCCGTCCGTCGGCGACACGGTGAAACAAACAGCTGCGAAAAACAGGTTGTAACCAGTGAAAACAAGCTCAATGTACGGTTTGCACCAGGCAGGCTAAACCTAACACATACGATTCACAAAGCGTTACGTTTGCTGTCATCTTTTTGGAATAATTCAAACATACACATATCAGTTTTCAAGTGACTTCTCTGCAAATGTGAGACAAGCAAGGAAACTATCGGCAAATTTTTAGCAAAAAATCTATCGCAAAAAATTTGCCGTTAGATTCCTTGCTTATCTCAAATGTGGAGAGTAGTTACTTGAACAAACGATTCACTTCGTGAACTGATGAATCGGACGATGTATGCGATGCATATTTATTTTTTGGGTAAGCATTGCATTTCTTTCTGTTTTTCATTGGACGCTTATAATATAATAAATATATAATTAGCCGACCAAGCAACATTCGAAATAATGAAAATAAATCCTTTAACTTACCTGAAGTAACAGTATTTGACTTTCGTCTCAAGAGAATTTTTCAGGGACGTAAATTGCTTTTCTGTTTGCAACTCATCAAACAGGTTAAAATGTTTGTGTGTTTTAAATGTTGGGGCAGACCTTTACTTCCACCGTCAGTAAGTATCCATTGTCACACAATGTTGATTGAACTACATACTGTTACCGAAAATACAAAAAAAACACCATTTATTCTCAACTTCGCGACCAAATGGTGACGCAAATGTCTAATTCATAACGTATGTCGNATATTGCCTAAGGTGAATGATGTAAAGCTTTCACTGAGGCCATAACGTCGTTTCAGTTTCTGAACAGGAATGAAAAAAGTTTTCTNTTGCAAAAAATCTAAACTCTAAGGTTTTTCTCTTTGTTTCATTCCGTGAACANTTCTCGTTTATTCACAACGCGCTGCTAGGCCGACCCAATTCCACTTAAACAGCACCATATAACGACTCCAAATTCCCCAATAATTTGGGCATCAACTCTAACCCACAATAGAAAATTTTGAAACTGTCGAGGGGTGCCCGACGAGACATCCTGTTCAACAGTTTTTTTTATCACAGCGCTTTAACTTTAATTTGCATGAAATTGTCTGTTTGCGCAAGTAAAAATCAACTCAAATCAATATACCTGAAAACTACAAAACATTGTATATAGAAAAGTTAAGTCAATTTTTTCTGGTGACTTATATTTGTCTGCATCGAATTTTGGTTCCATTACAGACGCATTACTCATTTGAAATCTTACACTTTGAGCAACAGATTTTTACCAATTTTTATTAACGAACTATTACCTAAACTAAAAGTAACTTCAACATAGGCAGGACTGCAACCCAAATGATCCCTGGTCCTTCGCAGCCTCCCACTGCCCCATAATTTTATGAATCGCTCTCCTTGGAACTTATAGCAGCATGCAGTGGTGCTACCGTGCTGGCGCCATTTATGCGCGTGCTATTTGCTAGTTCCACATATCTACGTTTGTGTCCTTTCAAAAGGAACCGTATAAGCGCCATCTACGCGTGTGTTCTTTGTTCTTTCATCAATATGTGTGCACGGGTGGCGAAATCTGCTTCAAAGTGGGAGAGCACAAATGCACATCAAAAAACTATGGAAAATTTTTGTGATTTGCATCGGCTATTGTGACGTCACAAACATTGAAATGAGACGTCTTTAACGTTTGTCAGCATGTTTAAGCAATTTTATGCAATGTTTTATAAGCCTTCAACGACCCTACACCCTATCTCTATCTACGCTACACTGACTTGAGCACATAAATGCAACTACTTGTTCTTAGTCTTACACAAAATTCATTTACATGTAAGTACACAAATACAACATGCACAAAGCCATGGGAGCGTCCACATATTACATCATATCAGATAGGGGTGAGAGTGGCTTTCAAAATGATGATAGGGTAAAAAATAGATATCTAAAATTCTAATGACGGTATATGCGAACGCTCCTTAGTAACAACAGACGTTACTGTGCTACGCTACAAACTTCTTTCTACAAAAGTTACTTCTGCGATCATTTACAGCTATGAATTCTGTCAGTATTGTCATGAGATCAACCTGATCTATTAAGTGTTTGTGAATGTGCAAAAACATCCTGTGGTTCAAGTGCTCTTGGCTAAGTTTGTTTGTCAAGTAGTTCTTCAGCGGTCAAGGTATCAGGTACAAAAAACGATTATATGTTTGTCATTGGTACTGTCAAGTACAGCCGTAACAGTCGTGCAGTACTCCTGAAAATTCCCCTTAGGGTGGGGGTGAGAGCTTTGCTGACATCACGTACAGTTTCGAAGGTATAAGGTATAAGACGATGATATGTTCTCCAAAAGTGTTAGTTAGTTACAAAGGCATCAACATCTACGTGGCCATGCAATTTTAGATACCGGAATGCAAAGACAAGATAGCATTTGCAACAAGTTGTCTGTTAGGATACCAGTTGTGTTGTCAACGCAAAAATAAAAAATAGCTTTTCAGTGTTGCCAATGCGAAAACAAAAACACAATTGAAATTGATCTGTAAAATATTTCATTTTGCGTATAAGATTCAGCAAAATTTCACTATTTGGAATTGTGTTAAAACGCTTGAAATTAATCCAAATTACACCAATTTTTCGATGTGGTGGCAGGAAATTTTTCCTACACACAAGCATATAAAATTACACCGTTTATTTAAAAAATGGCGTAGTATTTTTAGACCATCTGGCAACGCTGCTCGACAACACCAATGCGGTAAGCAAGTCCAAGTAGGGTGACCAGATTGTGCACGGTGTATTCTGCCAAACATTTAGAAAATCCTGCCAAATTACAAATAATACATACAGTAACAAATAATATTGCCAGAATACTGCCAAACGTCCGCAAAATGTTTTTCATTAAACGATTTACTTTAACAATGAACCGAATAATAATTGTGTTACTTAAACTTATTTAGGCGAATTTCGAACTTTGAAAGTGGGGTGCCAGGCCCCTCCAGAAAAAAGTGGAGGAGCCTAGGCCCCCCGGTTCCGCCACCTATGCCTGTGTTGTTAGCGCCATGTGTGCGCTGTACTTCGTTGTGGGTAGGTGTTAAGACACTAAAGAATTAACTTCTTGATTTGTCTTGGTCTCGCCACGCGAGCACAAGAGCTGAAAACGGACAGTTACGCAACCGACGGTTGCATTATTCCAGTCAATCGCTACCAGAACCGTTACCATAACAACTAGACGTCACTGGAAATGTGGCCCAAGAACNTCCGGATTTTTAAATCAGAAAAATCAAAGGCAAAAGCGCATCACAAGCCAAATCTGGATCTGGGAGCCGTGCTTATGTTCACAAGCTGTTATAAGCACCTCGCAACAAACAANTGATGGCATCAGGTGCTGCAGTGTCAAGAAAAAAATGCGTTGCTAAACCGGAAAACCACTTCCTCGTTCGCCGCAGCAACCTGCTGATCACCNCGCGCCTCCGCTTTCCGCAAACGCGACGTAACAAATAAACAAACGTGAAAACCGTTTTGCGCAGAGAGTGTTCCAAATAAGTCTGCAAAATTCTGCGCTGCAGTGTAGCGATTCGGATGCGATCAGTCGTCTATTGCTTAACCTTTCCAGCCCGGGTACCCCTACTCCTGAAGATATGGGCTTGGCGACCCCTCGTGTGTGTTTATGTTCCTAGTTAAAGTGGTGGTCGTTGTTGTTTGTGCATTTGCGTGTTAAACGAAAAAAAATTGCCATTCCCTCTAGGGACCCCCAGATTTTTCACTGAGGGCCCCGTTAAGAATCACTGGTCTATTTCCACGATTGAATATCCAAATAGTTCGTGGGAAGTTTGCATCAAGCTAAGCGAAACTGGACCCTGTAGCTTTTTGTTCATTTTTCCACTTATTGTTGCTCGCAAACCTTCAACGATTGGTGACTGATGGGGCGCGTCGAAACGTGTTCGTGTTTTGCGAAAGGCAGTAGATTTTCAAAAACTGTCTATCTTGCAAATGGGATTGCACAAAAATACTTCCAATCTCAAAGAAACCGATCAGTTGGGTGCACATTTTTTTGTTTTGTAGCAGCCGGCGTGTATAAGCTATATCTTGCAAATTACAGTCGCCGCGTTGCCAATGAGTGGAATGCAAAACTGCGAAGAGTTTTTGTGGTGAAGTTTCATGACCACACACGGAGCGAAAATTTGGAGCCGTGTTTGAATGTAACGATTTATGAACTAATCCATCAGGTAAGTCTAAACCAAAAACTTATAGATTTTTCCGCCAAACACGTCAAAAGTTTGTTTTTCGCTAAACCAAAGAAATTTATTGTTTAAGCAAAAGCTTTCAATAGATGGTTAATTTGGCGAAACTGTATTAAGTGTTTTATTTTTCAAGCTGTTGAAATATATATATTTCACATGTTCCAACATGACTTGATTCCTATTTTTTTATCTGTGATCGTTTGGATGCACTGTTATCAACACGAAAGTCAAATGAACTCAACCTTCCTTAGCTTCTTCGCCAGGTCGGAAAGCATAGCATTGCATGCCGTTATTACATTTCGCCTTGCACTCCCCTGATTGCATTTCCTGCACACTTTGCACAAAAAATCAATTAGTTGAACATGCTAGAAGGGATTTACAACCCCTAGAAGGGATTTACAACTACGTTGTGTAAGATTTTGCGAACACTACACGCAAAAATGCTGCTAAAAATAGCAAAAAATCACGTTGGAAAACAATTCGAAGCTTTCGTGTCGGAACGCAATTACTCACTTTGACCGAATTGAAGAGTAACAACCTTGAATCCCAGCGGTCTCTTCTCGTTCGCCATTGGATCGTCAATACTGGTAAACGCTCTGTTGTACAGAGTCTCATTAACAGAAGTCCATGTCTACAAACAAAGTTGCAATATGAGTTTTGTTTGTCATGGAAATGTGGGGTGTGCTCTGCACCAGGGGTTTTCAACCGAGGTTCCGAGAACCGCGTGCGGCTCCCAAGCACCTTTTGTGCGGCTCTCACCAGTCGTTAAAAAAAACTTCTAATATTTTGTGTAACAGACTCGTTCTGTAATAAAACAAAACGTGTCAGTTGACTTGTGTCAAAAATTTTTAGTGCGGCTCTGTAACAAAATTGTCGGTCAGGATTTGACTCCCTTCAACGAAAAGGTTGAGAACCACTGCTCTACACACAAAATCCTGAAACTGCGTTATGTGTGGGCCGACCGATGCAATCGCGTACTTCGTTTGTAAAATCAAGCACTCGCGCTTTCTTTGTGTCGCATAATGCCATCGAACTTTTCTTGCTTGTTACATTAAAAAACATATGGCTAGTGAGTGTGCAACGCACAGTCCAACCTGGATAATAAGTTATCAGTAGTAAGCATCTGCAAAAAGCTTGTGACGTTCTAGCGGTTACGGTGTTTACGTGTTTCGCTGCGGTATTACGTTTATTTTAGGTAAAAGAAAGCAGTTTTAATGCCAGTGTCTTGCAAGCAATGATCAAATGTTGCGCATTACTTTTCTGTCACTTTGTGCAGGTATATTAGTTATGCAGCGAAGACTCCGCAAGAGTAAGTTACTGAAACCAAATACAGCGGCATTATGCACAAAACAAAAAATAATGTAATGAGCAAAAACAGCAACATGTTTTACGTTTGTTCGAAGTACAACCACGGTTTAAAACAGCGTTGGCCAGACCATGACCAGCTGTCTCGTCCAACGTGGATCAAACTTTTTAAGGTAGTGACCTGGTTAATAGCTTTCCGTTTCTCTTCATCAAATAGCAACGGTGTGCCGTGATACCTCCATGTCACCTTATGCCGAAAGCAAGATGGGGTGTGGGTATGATTTGTAAAAAATTCATATTTTGTCACTCATTCAGTTAATAGCCATTGCCTGAAGTAAAGCATGAAGAATTTACAAAAAAAAAAGTTAGCAAAAAGTATTT
>JGI24021J15306_10002737_pt1 | contig 19350 bp, 5 predicted proteins | sample Ectturendosymbi1_FD_15306 | JGI IMG/M metagenome (IMG submission 15306)
TCAGAGAAAATTATCATCGGGTCCCTAAAATCATAAAAAATCGGGTCCCTAGAATCAGAGAAATCGGGTCCCTACAGATCCAAACCGGGTTCCTAACATTTTCCTTATAAAAACCTGTATATGTATAAATATTTGGAAACAAATAGTATATAAATATATTTTCCCTTCTTTTACTAACCTTAAATGTGGCCCTTCAGATAGGTAAATGTACCCCTAGGGGTACATGTTCCCCAGGTTGGAAGCTCCAGATCTAGACAGTGTAGTCAAATTATTATCAATGACGAAAAAGATTGTCGAAAGCAGCAACTTTCTGCCTAAGACTACAGTTTCTAGATTTTTAATGAGCAAATTTGTTTATGAAACAGGAAGTGTCTATTTTCCACAGTCGTTCATGCTCCATACCCTTGATTTTCAACGTGGTCTAGGTCCACCTGGAATTTCTAGTGGTCTAAAGAGAGTTCCACAAATCCTCGACAAAACGTTTACTGATCTGTGCAAGTTGTTGTGTAATCTATGTGCAATACAGTATCGACTCGTTGTTCATGAGGTGTCAGCATAGCAAAGTGATCCATCAGATATTTTTTAAAAGATGGTCCATGAGCCAAAAAAGTTGACAACCACTGTTCTATACTCAATAGAATCAGACTTCAGCCTGTTTTGGTCCATGTTTCTCCTTCGTTCATTCTAAACCATCTTAAGTTTAGAAAATTACCGTTCTCCACTGCAGCTGGTTACCATGTGAGATATATAGATGTGCAAAGCATTTTCCATACATGGAAAAGAGGACTCTAAATATACTATCCAATGTTCTATCGTTAGTGAATAGACCGAAAAGAAGGTGGCGCAACGTACAGTACATATGTAGAACCGGTAAAGGCGATGTGGTAATATGAAAAATAGTGCCATTTATAACAATACAATCAAAAATCAAAATATTTGGGAATTATTGCAAATTGGCCTCATTGCTTTGGTGGTCCCATACTGTTGCAAATGACTGTAAAATACTTTAGTTTTCAATTCACAGTAGTCTGATGTAAAAACATTCAATTGAAAGCCTTTGCTTAATTGCTTGTGGCAAATTTAGCAAAATACTGACTTCTTGGAGTGAAAAGATTCTATACATATAATCAAGAAAAGATTGAACACGAAAGATCGCAGGGCTCTCCAAAGCGCGAGGCCTGTATAGCAATTGCTACTTTTGGTGCTACTGATAGTCCGATGCCGAGTATAAAGCGTGCGTAACGAAACTGAACTGATGTAATTTTTTAGCAAGCGTGTGAATGTTTCTGCGTCTTTAAAATCCGCTGCTTGACTTTTGTTTTTTGTTTAACACATTAATTCTGCTCCCGAAGTATGTCTTTTGAGGGTGAATCATCATCTGCAGATGACACCGCCATTAACGTTTTTTTATGTGAGTTGTCCTTAAAACGACCTATCAAAGACCCTCGTTCCAAAAAATGATTTTTCTCTTCTGGTAAACAGTTCAAGCAACTTCCGAGGAAGTAAATTATTAACTATACTTTTATTTTGTTATTCCTAAAGTATATAGTTAAATCTAAGAGCTTGTTAATGAACAGACTTTCTTTACAAATATAATAGTAATAACAGCAACAAGCAATCTTTCTTTTTTTGCTCAGATTAAGGTTTGATAAAACTTGCTATCAAACTAGTTTAAGGTACGTATAACATCGAACAACGTGGTTTTGTAACCCAAACAATCCAAATAAATTTTAGAATCCAAAGAAGACCGAATTCCAAGGGTTTGACCTCCCTGGTACAGACATGGTTTCGCAGTGCGTGCCACGTTTGAAGCACTGCCTTGACCGAAATAAAACAGTTGAAATCTGTTGGTAGCGCATTAACCATTTTGGCCACCTTTCTGCGTATGTCTTCCAACGCATTCAGTCGCGACTGTGCATACATGCATGTTCGGGCTCCTATCGCTTCATTGCTAGTTGTCAACTGTTTACTGAAAGCCAGCACATGAATTTTCTGAGTACGCCGCAAGAGGTGGGGTCGGATGAACAAAGCTGCATTGATTTTAATGTTATGGTTTGTTTATATCTTGTGCATATTTAATCACTGAAGGCCATTACAAATTCGATCGATGAAAAAAAATCACATGAAATCACAGGTGCGAAGATGAAAGGTTTCGAGCGTTTGATCGCAGCGAAAGCTCGACACTGAACGTTGCATAATAATTCAGTGAATGAAAAAAGCTATCTCGCCACACGACGTACTAGTTGCGACTGTCACAGGCAGTTTTAGTGGAAGACGTTCAGATGCTGCACGTCGCTCTGTGTCTTGCTGACAAGAGACTGTAACCTGTGTATCGGAATGAAAGCAAAGACGAGAATGAAATCTTGGAAATTCGAGGCACTTGCTTTGAAAGGACCTCTTTTCAGCTGTGGCAGTTTTGCAGCAATTTAAGTATCGTGGACTTTACAGCGATATAGTCAGTTGTAACACAGTAAATGAAATGCAAATGCAGTTCGTATCTTTTATCTATGGATTGTTGTCAGTACGCAGCTAGAAAAAAAGTCTTTTACACCCCACACCAGTCCGCAAAATATCTTTGCGAAGCAAGATTTTCTGTAGTGACCGCCACAAAACAATATCACGAACCAGGGCTTGACGTAGGAAATACACTGCGGATTTCATCGTCTACTACCACCCTACAGCAGGACCATTTCGTTGCAGAGAAACAAGCTCAAGGCCCCCATTAGTTCAGTGTTATGGAGAGTTGTATTAAATTTACATGCAATGAAAATTCGCTATTTCATTTATCATGCATTTATCTGCCATACCGTGAAGGCCGGTCTGTGGAAACAACGCCTAACTTAACCTGGTCCGTAGTGTAAGACATGTTGCCTACCGCTAGTCACACCATCGATAAGCAGCAAAAACTAGCAGAAGCATCATTAAAATAAAATGTGCGTTAAACTTATACAGTATAAACGCATTGCTGTATAAAGCAGACAAAACATCTGCATTTTGGTTTATTGTTTAAAATTAGAAGATTTTTTTTAGAGAAAGGTTTTTGTAACTCGCAAAGCAAGCGCTTGTCTACAACCTCAGATTTTATGTGATAAAAAGGTTTCTTTAAGTTGTATTTAAATTGCATCGTATTTCATCTCCAGATTTTGTTTGCGAATATTCCAAAAATAGCGGTGTATTAAAACAACCTTCAGCTGACATGCATGACTTATAGTTATTCACAAGGAGGTCCTTTTATATCATTTTGAGATTAGATTAGTTTGCAGCACATTTGAAATAACTTTTGTAAAAGCTGTTTTTCATGAAAAAGGTTTCGAAAAACTGTCAGGCTAATTACTTTAAACATAGCTCAAGCTTTGTCTACAATACATTTCGCAGTTTACATACATTTTGGTGCTACTTCTTAGCAACATCTTAGAATAGAACTTGCAACCATATGGACATCTACCCTATTCTAAACCTTTATAGTTGTTTTTGTTTTGTTGAGGTCAAATTCACAGAGCCATTTCAATGGCTTATGAAGACAACAGAATTTGGTCACTTTACTTACTGAAAGATACATAAGAAAAATCAATAAGACAACCGTAGTTCACGGTGAACTATAGCTATAGTTGATTTGAAGACTGCAGTCTTCAAATCATAAGTTTCGAGGTGGTTAGATAGAAATTCCAACAACAGGTTATTGCTGTAATGTACGTTTATTTATAAGAGCTAAGGCTATTGAAAGATATCGTTTCGAACTTCAAGATCTTGCTGCAGCGCTGCTAGCAATCGGGGCAGAGAAAGTTGTGGTCCTTGTGGCATGGTGTAACTTTTATCCCTTTATCAATTAATTTTCTTGCAATTTTTTTAGATAGTTGAATGTAATCGGGGTTCAGTTGGGATTTCCAGGCTAATAAAACGATCCATTTTGCTTAGATGAGTTTGAAAATACGTCAAAATATCTTCTGCCCATCAGTGCTGTGCTATACGTACAAGATTGGCTGAAACATATAATCGATTAGTTGTGTTAACATGATGGAAAGACAGGCAATCGATTTTTATGAGGCTGACGATTTGTATTGGTACATAAATCAAGCTGACAATAAACTGTTTACGCTTGGCGCTAATAGAACATTGTTACTGAGTATATGAGGAGTTTGACAAAAGGTGTCGTCGCCTAAAAGGTTATAAAATTTATATCATGACGCTGTTTTAGAATTTTCATAAAAATTTAAATTGATTGGAAACAGATGCGATTCATGGTCCAATGATTTCAACATTTCGGTAAATTAACCACATATGGCGTATGATTCACAGCTAAATTTTATCATCCGCAAAAGCAGAAACTGTGCAACAAATTTGCCACTGTTCTGGTTTCTTCTGCCTTCTTACTGCGCCCAGCATTTTTCAGCAGCACACATGCTTGTAAGTCTTGCAAGATATGAGAGTTGTGATAGTATACCCATTTAATCACTGTGATAGTATACCCATTTAACTACTTTGCTTTCATGCATGAAATAGCACTTGCTTCTTTGCCAATCAATGTGAGCACAACAAAAAAACTTGTCGTTTGGTAGTCACAGTGACTTGCTCAAAATATATTAATCTTTTTTTGGAGGCACGTTAAAGAAAATGTAACGTTGATAAAATGCTGACACAAACGCAGTGTAGCATGAAAAGTGTGTCCAAATCCTGTTGGCTCCATTTGTCACGCGCAACAACTTACAATGTTGGTTTTGCAAAATTCAACTCCGAACTATAGATGGACCAATTAGTTCGGCTTGTAAGGTACGGGAAGATTGGTTTAGAAGAAATCAGTCATGCAATCACTTTTCCCATCATATTACCAGGTCGAATTGCTTGTTGCAACGCCGACAGGAAATCATTAGTAGTAACAACAATTACTGCTAATTATTTCGTCCAACTGTGCGATAGTGTCTCAGGGTCAGTTTTTAATTTTATGTAAGAAATGTACTTAACTTTAGATGTCAGATAAAAATGTCAAAAATGTTGCTTTCTTTGGACGTTCTTGCTGAGATAGGCCGTTATTTTTTTAGGAAAGTAGTCATGTTTTTTATTCATTTACCCGCTAAGGTAAATGAAATATTTTTTATCATTCTTGACAAATATTCTGTGTGTTTCACACAGACCAAGTCGAGCAGATAATGAGCGAAATTTGTTGTATTTGCTCAAACAGACCACAACTAAGTAGGCTAAACAAACCATATTAGTTTTTCATAAAATACAATAACAATCAAGTAAGAGAAAAAATCTTGTATCATCTTATTCGTATCTTATAAAACATTTTTATCAAGCCTTAACTGTCAGAAACTCGTCATTCCTATTCTGTCATCTACAGACATTGCGCTGTTTTTTCAGTGAAAAGATGCTGAAAAGAGTGTTTTTGTAACAATAGATCCTCAAGTGACGGTTCGTGAGTTCATAACTATTACAGTACCGTTATCAGCTTATCACATCATGTTTCCAATTTACATGGAGTTCGGGTAAAATCAATGTGATTGAGGTTCAGCAAAATGGTTATGAACAAATTTCATAGTTATTTAGTGATAATCTAGCAAAATCAAACTTGTGCTCCAGAATTGTTTTCAAATTTCTATAGATTGAAATGATGTGAGAGCTGTGAAAGATGGAAGAATTAAACGAAGCAATTTATGCCGTCACTTCTCTTCTCTGCAGAGTTCAGCGACACATGACTAGACAAACAAGTTCTGAACAACCACTGGAACGAAAATAAGGACCAAGATGTTTAACGAGATGACGTACCCACCCAAATCAATATTACACAAACTATACTTTTAGCACCATACGATCGAAGTCATAGAACAGACGCGCTGCGGGCAAGGCTTTGAGCACCGCAGTCTGGTTCTGAAATATTGATGAACAAACTTAAACTCTAGCATTTAAAATTGTTTGTTTACCACTGTTCGGCCGTTAATTCATGCAGTAAATAAATTCGAACTGTTGATTGGTAATTAGGGCTGATTGTGCTCAGCTGTCGTGTTTTGTAAATTTCTTGGATGTTTAACAACAAAAAATAAATAAAACATGTATAGCACATTCTTCTTAAGTTTGACATATTCAAACTAACTAGGCTTACAGGATAGTCAATACTATTTTACTGTGTTGTTTTAAAAAATGTGACTATCGTTGTTTTGACTCTATCTTGCGCTTCACAATATTTTGTAACCTTTCGTGATTCATTAGGCCCACGTGCGGACTGACCGCCTTATCTACGTTCGCATAAATTTAAAGCTAGTTTATACCTAAATGAATTAAGGAAGAGTGAAAGTATCTAAATCTACAGTGTGTCAATCACACGGTAAGCGTCACATTAGGGGAACTACTGCAATGGAAATGGAATAGCATTATCTGAACGTGGTGTAGCAAGCACTGCGCTGAGCCCTTCTCCCAACATCTATTTACACTTTACAGCATCTTTGTGCATTAGCAGTTTCTCTACACCTGCTTGCTACGTCTGAATGATTTACGTCATGCTGCTTTTTATTTCAAACTCGAGTGGATAGCAACTGCAACTTCAACTGTGTCATTGTGCAATCGCAGCGTTGGGGCGCAGTGCAGTCCTTCACAAAGCTTAATGGTTTATGACATGAAAAGCGCCGAAGTCTGGCAATCGCAAGCAGTTGCCGTCCTCTTTTCGATCCTGCTCCATGGAAAATGTTTTGCTGCTTCTAGTTGCTTACTTGATAGACCCAACTTCTGCTCTTGCGATGCTTTTCGCAGAAGAGTTTCTTGTTCAAACGTGGACCTTCCAATACGTGAAGTCCTTCCATATTTAATTCCAAGTGACACTCGCGTCCTTTTGCTGCGGAAAAATTGGGTGCACGAAAACGTTGTCCTCCGCCAAGAACACCTGCAGCGGCTGAAAAACCTGGAGTGGTTGGATTTATCCAAAAACAGAATAACCAACATCGAAGATTTTACTTTTTAGTGAGTAAAAATTAAAAAATTGTGTGTCGACAATCAGTAAACAAAATAAAATCGAATGTTACAAACAAATATTTTCAGGCATGTACATATTTAAAATTTTCAAGACATAACTTAAGGATATTGAAAATTCTTTCAAATTTTTTATTAACTGCAATAAACCTTTTACCTGATAAAACCTGCAACAAATAGCCAAACTCTCTTTCGAAACATAGGGCAATAACTATGGTAAGCATCGGTGACGCTCACTGTGGAAAACTGTGATTCAAAAAGATGTAACAGAGTTGTGATCTTAATAACCCACTTGTAAAACTTTTGTATTCAACAGCAACTTTCCTTTACTGAAGCGGATTGATATTAACTGGAATAGAATACGAATACTGGAGAAAGATGTTTTTGCCGCCCCACTGCCACGCTTGCAACGTCTGAGTCTAACTGACAACAAGATACTTCTTATTTTGGAAGGAACTTTTTCTCAGATACCTTCCCTTTCTGAACTTGATTTGCAGCATAATCCACTTCTGCATTTATCTCCGAGGTAATGCGTGCATTATCCGTTCTTAAAATATGTTCTTTTGTTTATTACGCTTTACGTGAAGTTTCCCTTACTAGAACTTGGTCTCTTTCTTTTGTTTTATGATAAGTAATCCTTGCAGTCAAGTGCACCTTGGTTATATTTTAACCATGCTCAGCATAGCGTCGTGCCTAATGGGATCCGGGTCGCCTTGGGCCTCCATCAAATTTTTTATCAATTTTGCCAACAACTTTAAACGTTGCTATAGGTGTACGAGACGGGAGTGTGTAAGGCGGGTGTTTTTAGTAATTCCGGTGCGTACAAAGTTGATGACTCTCTTTTTTTGTTCTTCATTTGCTTTCCGGGAAGAATTTACGGAAATTTTCTCAGTATTCTAAAACTTCACACAAAACGTTTTACCAGAGCAAGGCGCATAATAATACCCGACAGTTTGCACCCACAAAATTGCTCGATTAAACTTGCACTGCTTTTACCTGGATTTTCACTCATGTATTCTTTGACATTATTTCAACCTCGTGCGATTGCTGTCATGGTTTGGTTCAATCGCTCTTCTGCACATCATGGGTCAACCTGCAGTACGAGCAGCAGCAACGCCAGCTTACATTTTCGGACTGTGAATTCTACGGTGTCACAAAGTTGTATGATGTTTTCTTTATCGTGTTGACTATGAACAGAAAGTTTTAGACCTTTGAAATCTCCAAAATCTTTCGTTTGCGATTGATGTATCATGCTCAATGCTTGGCCTTACATTTTCTGCCATAATCATGATTCATTTCTACATTTCAATCTTCTATGTTTTCAATTATATGTAAAAAATGCTCTTGATGCCATCGTTTTTATTTAAAAGTTCAGCAGTGTCAGGATTTTATCCTACAGTGGTCTAAGGTTCTCGGAAAAGTTCACCCACGAAAACAGAATCGATACGGCACGCCGATTGTCTTCAGCGAGTTTAAAGGATCAGATTGGCTGGCCTGTACGAAAAGGTTATTTAGGGAATGGACAAAATTATGTTGTTCACGCGAAGAGAGGGAACGGGTTGACAATAGAGCAGAAAAACTCTGTTCTCAACAACAAATTTGATTCCATCACGCTTATGCTGGCATTGCTTGAGCTTCAAGAGTAAAAGCAAAACTAATCAAATTAACAGAGCCTTTACTGTATATTTCTTCAAAAGCAACCTAACATCGGAGCCACAGGGTTGATCTGCTTTTCTAGTGAAATTCAGACGCAAGCAAGCGGTCGCTCATCACAACAAACAAACATCGCCAAGATTTGGTTCAATTTCATTCAGAGTACACAAAACATTTGCAATAAACAAGCAAGATGATAGATTAGCTTATCCAGTGCGAAATCCTGCTATGCATATAATTAATCTGTTATACACTACTGCAATATTTTTCCGGGCAAAAGAAATGTTTCATAAGGAAATAACTTCATTGATCATACCAAATTTTGAAACTGTGCTTAAAATTAATTTTTTCTGGACATAAAACTCAACCCCACCACACCTTGAATTACAAGACAAATTCGAATATATGTAATGAAAGTTTCTGCCTTTATCGTTCTCGATTGACAATTAGCATTAAAAGTTTTCTTGAAAACCTTGAGTTAACTCTATTACCTGCGGGGAAAACAAGACTTGTTGCAGTCTCCGAGGGCTAAAATTCATGCAAGCGTGTAAATCTATGTCGTTTGATAAATGCAACTGAATGGATGTGCGATTGCAGCGTCACGTCTAGTTATTCGACTCAACCGCAGACTGATGATGAAAACGCTTTTGGGGAGAATCCTGTTGCCACTGGTTTATTTCTTTAAGTAATGACATCTACTGTTGTACAAATTTGTTATTAAAAACAATATACTTTACTAAATTAATTTTACTTGAAGCCTGTGACCTCGTCAAATATGACGTTTTCCTCATACGTCTTTTGAACCAACAATACAGGCAGTTAGAGGCAATTTTTTCGGCAAGTACCATTTGACTTAAGTGCTGTTTTCTGCATTGTCCAAGTGAGATGAAGGACACAAGTGTGCGTGTCGTAATACACAAGCTTTTCTGTGGTCGAAGCGAAATATAGTGTATGCTCACAGAACAAACGATTTTCATGAATCTGTTCAACACGATTAGCACCTTGTAACTATTTATGAAAAAGTAACCTTTTCATTTACGTGTTTGTGTCGGAAGCAAGTTCCAAACCACATTACTTAAAAGAACACAGGGATACAGAAATGCTTATGCACAACCACGGCCTCTGAGAGAAATTTTCCCAGGGGTGCGAAGACCGAAGCCAGGCACCCTAGCTTCCAGGGCTCTCGTCGAAACTTTTATGAGCTTGTTTGTATAATGTAGTAATCAGAACATAGATAAACCAGCTCTCATGCTAAGATTCGAAAATAGATTGATTATTTTACTGGCAACTGCCTTACACTGCAGTAGCACAAATTACTACCTTCGTATATTTCAATAAGCCGTTACTCAGCAAAATAACAATCATAGCTGTTTACTGTATATATTATGTTGTTAAAAGAAATCTTAAACACATATTCCGTACTGCTCAGTACAAGTAAAAATATGTTTCCCTTACGGATTTTTGCAAAAAGAGGGAAGCGGGGGCTTTTTATTTTCAAGATGGGCACCATTTGAAATTTTTAATGAATTCTGGTCTTATTCACGCGTCAGATTTTTTTCAACACTTACATTTCTGCAATGATGTTATTAACAGAGTCCGGAGAATATGCATTGGTGCTTTTTATTGTGTATTGCATCCTGGGACTGAGAAATTAGCATATATTTATGGGTGCCTATAATAATCAGGCTTCTTGCACCTGCTGACCTTCTATATTGCGGTCATAACTGAACTGCAGCGGCAGCACTTAAAGTAATCCCTCCGCCGAGCCGTGCAAAGTGACTAACCACTTTTAACCAATAGATTTCCTACAGACGAAGCAACATTACCAGAGCTTCGTCATTCGCTGTCAACATCTTGCAGATAGCGCACAAGATTTACACACCAAAGCGGCGGTTCTTTTACCTCAACCTACCTCACATATGAAACTTATGTTTATGTAATGTTGCTAAGTCCTCGAGCTTCTTGATCGCACATCTGGTCGCAAGCGCATTAATATTACTACCAACGGACAGAAAACATATCGCTACATCACATCATGGTTGTATGACATCATGATCGACATCAAGACATCTGCATTAACTGCTGCAGCAAATACAAGCTACAATAGCAGTGCTCGAAAGTCACAATCATGTGAAACAACCCTGTTTATGTTTGTGCAACCAATATGAAAATGTGTGAACTGGCAGTAAGCCTACGTCGCAATTCTGTAGCGCGCCGAATTTAACTGCTGCTGCCTGTTGTGTGTCACATAGACTTGGCTTGGCCAACTTTGGCAGGGGCTGCGTTTTTCTTGAATTTGACTGGCCTATGCATGATGCATCATCTGGCAATAAAATGCGGCGCTGGTTCTTCTTAAATACCCGAACTTTTGTGAGATACGACAGCGCTTCTTACAAGCGGCTTGTTACAGTTTTACTGCATGGAATCTATGTACGACATGCTGTACATAAACCCGGCTGTATCCTTGTTTCAATATTAGGCTACTTGGTATGTATGATGTAATTATCATAAAATATTGCAACATAAAGAAGGTTAAAACAAAATAAAATTTGTCTAAAGAAGCTAAAAGCTGGGGAAAACTTTTATTAAAAATACCATTTAGGAAATTTCGCGTTCGCCAAGACCTTAGAGGCAACACTGATTGTAGCTACCAGCGCTGCAGTTGGAGAAACGATCATCAATTTTGGGCTTGATTACAGAAAATCTTAGCATGCGCACTTTCATCCTACCGTGCCCCTGTAACTATCGAGCCCTGATACGATGCACCTCTTGTAACCCNTCTTGTAAGCCTTGTACACAAAGCTTCACAGGGTTCGAGTTAGTTGGCACACTTAGTCGGCATGAAATGTAACGAACATTAAAACAATATTGGATACAGTTATTATTAATAATTATTGAATACAATAATTGAATACAGTAAATACTGAATACAGTAATCATTCCCATAATTACAGTATTCAGTCAACGTTATAGCAGTGTTACGAAGTGAGAAAAAAAGAGAGTTTTTGTATAAAGCATCAGACAGTTACAGTGAACGAATAACAAAGTTGGAAGAAGATGTACATCGTTTGAAAAAAAGGCCTACAAACTATTTCTAATCAAGGCATCAAATGTCCTAACAAAAACTGAAATTTATTATAGACAAACAACTAGTTTCCTGGCGCAGTTGTAAGCCGGGCTCATCGGGTAGGGCCGGATTTCAGACCGAGTTCGGGCTCAAGTTCGTCAAAATGCTTCGGGCCTGCAAAAAATCTTTTGGCAACCACGGACACTTTTGTTGCCTGTTACTCTTGAAGCAATCGAATGATTAAATCTTCATAAAAATGATTAATTGTGAATTATATAGTCATGTTTACTTCGCTATACACCACCAGTACACCGCAGTTACGCATTTGATTTGAGTCACTCGGTAAATTTGGCTTTCGGGCTTAAATCGGGTTTCAAAAAAATGTCGGACCCGGACCTTACGGCTTCAGAATGAGACCCGTTTACAACTCTGTCTCTTTGGGGTCTTAGGCCAAATTCGATAGGCATTGTTTCAGACAACGCGGAGGATTTTGACAAGGAAACCTAACGACTCTACTGTGTGGCACTTGCACCACATTTATCAGCCTAAATTGGCATGCAATGCAATGGGGAGTAAACAGAGTGTTTGTGACTGCAGTAAAGCGAGGAATCAATCGCAAATTTTTTATAGGAAATCGATTTCACGTAATACTGCGCATCGTCAATCCTATCACTTGCAAACAATGCTAATAGGTGTGAAACGTTGAAAGGCTAAAACAAGGTCAGAGAAAGTAAACAACCTCAAGACTGCAATGAAAACAACGCACAGCCCCAACAGCGAAAAATAAAACAAGAACATGCGTCATGCTGAACTACATGCATACACTGAAGCTTGAAACTTACTGCAAAAATGACAAGAACTTAATAAATCCCAACGCCAGCTAACGATTATTAACATCATAGAAAAAGTCGCTTTCGGATAAATGTAACTTTTGGCAGGGCGACGCTTCCGAAATAGCTTGAAACAGCATGTGGTATGATTCATAATAACTGCACCATGCGTAAACTCAACGTACATTTGGTCGCTATGGCAACCAAGTCTCTGTGGGCACGTTGACGAAAACGAAAACGCCCGCACACTGGTCGCGAAAATTGAAACACATCAACTCTCAGCAGAAGGCAAACAAAAAAATTCATCTTACGTGTGGGTGGATCATGATTAAACCACCGTTGCATGAAGCTCACAGTCTTACACCGTTGCTTTTGTTAACAACCTAATTTCCTTTCTTTGGATATGTGTGAAGATAAGTGGCATCACAAACTTAACGCACAAATTAATATTCAAACCCACGAGTAAGATAAAAACTGTTGTTTCCTTTCTGTTGAGCGCTGATGTGTTTTAATTTTCGCGGCCAGGGTGCGGGCGTTTTCGTTCTGGTCAGTCACAGCGTTTCAAGCGTGCCCACAGAGATCTGGAAAATTTGCGATTGATTCCTTCATTGCTTCTTTCACCTGTGGAGTGATGTTACTTGAATACAGATATGCGCAAGTTTGAATCATAGCGAAAAGATGAAAGCAGAGCCCAGTCGTCTGATGCCTCGAACGTCTACAGAAAACCTAAAGCTTTTATTTGCAGTAAAGCGCTGAGCGAAGGCGTATCTGAGGTTTTTGCTGCACTATATAAGTGATTTTCCTTGGCTCTGCGTGTTATTGTCATCTTTCAGTGGAGCATGAAATAAAATATACCGATATATTTGACTTGGTCGGCAAACTGTATTCTTGCACCATTCGGGGAGACAACTGACTTGGCAGGGTGTTAAAACTTTTTAGGGAAAAATACACCGAGCGTCTTGTTACAGTTAAGAACAATTGCATACTCAGCAGCATAATCACAGCCAGTATTTGAAGAATTTTGAAGCTGAGGCCATACACATTTATAATTTCACTTGGGAAAGTGCGCATCAATGATGTTAATCAGAAATGACAAGCGATTTTAACATAAAAAAACAGATCATAACAATGTTACAGTGAAAGCTGCAGTATAGGATAAATTGCAGCATCAAAACGTTGAGGTATCATATCTAAGCTATGCATCAAATTGAGTCTCGAATTGTGTTGTTACTGGGTATGAATGAATTGATTTGATTGTTTGGGAACGCAGTGCTTTGTTAAAATTATGCCAATCTTGCCAAACAAAGAAATGCTGCCTGGAGAGCAATTTTCTTTCCAAAAACTTTCTGCATAGTACTTCACAATTTTTGGTACTTCTGATTTCGGTTGGAAAACCAAATGTGACTAGCGAATCTGTCAAAATCACATGTGAAATGTCTTCAGGTGCACGTTATTTCATGATCCTCTTCGGCAACTGTTATTAATTGTTCTCTGAAGGTCTGAAATGGACCATTTTCTTATGCATTAATTGTTCGCCTTAAAAGGGGTGCAGTACTGCCCACTTATGTTTGATTTCCAGAACAAGAAAATTTTCGGTAACCTTGTGTGCAATTTCAAATCTAGAGCAAAAGCTGTCATCAGTATTTACATTTCACATTCGACCTTAACGTTATTCAATGTAGGGCTAAGCCTACCTTCGTTAGATCGTGATTTTATTTTACTTCTGCTTGTGATTTTGTACAATAGTATGCTGCAGTTTTACTTTGACAGAGCTTTTGAAGGTCTATCCAACCTAACTTCTTTACGAATGTCCGACTGCAATTTGACAAACTTTCCTGAACAAGCATTCACACCACTGATTAATCTGAGAACGTTGGAGTTACGCAGATGGAAGCAATTGAAAAGATTGGCTGATTTCTCTTTCAGGTGGTGAGCTGCTTCGCTTACATGAGAAGTTTCAAAACTCCAATCAACTTCAAAGATTTATTAATACATGATACTTGTAGTTCTGTTATGTTGCAAAATTTAATTGAGGCTAGCTTCGCTATGAAAAGTATATTTCTTCTTGTAGCGGAAACTGCAGTGAGTAAAGTTGTACTGGTTGGAAACAGATTATGATCACCACGCTAGATGCTTTCATAAAACCTTGAGTTTTCTTGGCATAGTTTAACTTAATCAAGAATTGCAGCTAGACTGACGTAAACCGTCCGTGCAGTTAGTAATAAGATGGCCTATAGTAAATGCAATCATGGATTAATTATTCTCTGTTATCATAGAGAAATCACTCTTCACGTCACTTCCGCGAACATTTGTTCGAATCGATAAAAACAGTGCCCAGTCATACATAACATTTTAAATTTCGTGACGTTAATGCCAATGCGTGCTGTGAATAATTTGCCTATACTTCAATGTGATTTTGTGATTAGCGCATGGACAAAAACCGAAGGATGCAGCGGCAATTAAGAACATTTTTAAGTTTTGGCTTTTGATGATGCAGCTCATCAGACGTTAAACTGTTTTCTTTGCTAAACGTTCAGCCTCTGCCACTGGAGTTTCTAAAAAAATTTTACGAAGATAATCAGCAGACCATAAAAATTATTGTATACTCAGCACGCAAAAAAATTGAGGCGACACCGGCAGACGGTGAAAGCTTGAAAGACCCTTGTGGCAGGCTACGCCGAAACTGTTGAACAACTTTAACCTAAATGAGAAACTAGGATACAATATGTCAAATTTCTTATTGAAAATCTACTCCTACAGGCAAAACGAATCCTTTTCAAATACAGTAAACCTCGGTTAATCCGGATTCGGTTAATCCGGATCTTCACCTAAACCGGATAAAACTCGTGATAAGAATGATTTCTAACGTTTTTCAATATAAAAATCTTCGGTTTATCCGGATTTTTTAATCCGGATCTTCGCCAATTCCGGATAAAATCTGCTCTCTTTTCGTCTCGTAATTCGGATTTTTCTGCACTTTCACGCTGTTGTGTTCTTAAGTGCATTGACTGGTCTCTAGGAAAGATTCAGAAGCTCTCAGNCGCAACACAAGAGCGCTTACGATCAACAACAAATGTTTGGCATTATGATAACAATGGCCGCAACTGCACGCAACATTAGACTTATTGTAGAAACCATTTATACGTCACACACAGGCATAGCGTATCTCGCTGCACACCACGGTTTCAGTCTATTGATCAGTGCTGAATGTGCGTGTATAAAGCATTATCATTGAGTGGATTGTACACGGTATAGGGTAATGTCAGGAGGACATTGGCATTACCCTACAAATAGAAGAACTGTCTATGGACCAGTCGCAGAAATCACTGCGTCTGTCAAAAATCCCAGATTTCTTCGCAGCCAAGTGATCTTAAATATGAACTTAAGACTGTTCATAACTGCCGGAATATAGCTGTTATTAGTCTGATGCACCATTGTAAATACATCAATAAATTCGTTTTGCTTCAGCAAACGTTTGCTGTTGGGTCGTAAGTGTGTTCAATTTCAGGGGTTTTTCACCGATATCGCAGTATTCAGATGACGTCAGGCTAGAAACAACCATCTTCGGTTAAACTGGATCTTCGCCTAAACCGGTTAAAATCGCCGGTCCAATCGAATCCGGATTAACCGAGGTTTACTGTATCCCATCTACATTTTCAAATTACTTGCTACCTTGATACATAATACTTTGTGTTACAACGGCTTATTCAACTCTCAGATTACAAATAATAATCACTTCTGGAAAACATGACTCATCTTTTTCAAAAGATAGTTGAGTTCATGATTCGAATCGTGCTGAAGGGTAGTTTTTAGATTTGTTAATGAGTTTTTCATTTGTTTCAGAAGATTGGTTGCTTTTTGTGTAGATCAAACGCAAAGCTCACGTCGCTGGTGATTGACGGTTTTGCGTCAATGTCGCACGACGGATTAACGAGCGATTGTTTCTTCGGATTGCACGAATTACGTCATTTGACCCTTAAGGGCTGTAACCTGAGCGTTGTACCGAACCGGTCATTGAGACATGTTCCGAATCTGCGAACGCTGGACTTATCCGACAATCATTTTAAGGTAAGTGGTTAAGTTTCCTGTCAAGTGTCTTAAGGAAATTTCAGAAACAGTCGACATTTTCAAATATTTTTTAATGAAGAGCATTGCACATGGTCACTTTGTAAATTTTCCCACGTTTGCCTCACTGCCATGTAACGAATGAATGAAGCAATTTTACGTCAAGAAATGACCTCCATCTGCGCACACCAGTCGTGGTGAAAATAAGAAAGATCATCTTGACGTATTGCCAAAAGAGTTTTGTCAGCCAGTTCAAAGCAACCCACCCGTGTTTTTGCAGATTATTCGGCAAGACGATTTAATTCATCTGTCCCAGCTCGAAAGCATATCATTTGCTAACTGCAGGCTACTGGAAATAGAACTGTTTGTGTTTCGAAAAATGCTTGGATTATCAGAACTTAATCTGTCTAACAACAGGTGGGTGTTTTGAAACTTTATATTACTCCACAAACTGTATAGGCCTACACTTTATTGCGATTATTAGTTTCAAAACTCTTTGCAAGCATTAACATACGTCAAGTAGGTCATATTCAACACCTGAAGTAAAAATCTTGTGTACTATCTGAAGTGAAAGGTGGCTTGCACATTTATTGTGTGTTGGCAGTTTATTGAATAATAAGTGCGCAATATACACTGAACTAAAGGTATAGGGGCAATGCAACTTGCAGATTACAACTTCAAGCATGGGCGGATCCAGGGGGTTTAGGTCGTAAGCCTTTTTGTATGCTATGGACAACAAGGTTGTGTTTTTCAGGCAAAAATGCCTTTAGCCACGTCCTGAGCATCCAAAGATTTCCTGTTACAATGCTTGCGTATCATTTGTCGCTCTTGATAACTAGAAAGTTAAGTGCGGCCTGGCACCTCTTGCATAGAATTTCAAACACTTCTAAAAGACAGTATGTTCTAATACGCACTGCATTGATTCTGCAAAGGAGTTAGTTTGCAAGGTTTAACAAATAAGTAATGCTTACACGCTCCTCAATAAGAAATTCATGGTTTTCTTTGTTTCCATAGCTGAATCTTTCAAAACTGACCAGCCTTCTTTTCAAATTGATTCCTACAGTGAAATTTGAATCCTCGTTAAAATGGCGTACCATATGAATAAAAAAAACACTACGATAAAAAGGAACTAGGCTTGTGACGAATGTTTCATCTGTAAGTAGAGCTCCATTGGTTATAACAGAACTGCAGACTGGCGAGCATCAATCACGCAATTACCCAGTCAACGTCGTCATGTTTAAGTTCAGTATCACCAAAAACGCCTACGTGGGCCTGATAATTTATATGTTTGGCTTAGAGCTGGACTAGGCTGACAATTTTTGCGCCTGGTAGAACCCCTTATTTTTGCTCATTAAGCTTTATTTGTTTATTCTTCTTGGGAAAGTTGTTCACATGAATGATTTCCTGTCATCTTGAACAATGTGGAAGTAAAGGGTAAATGGCATATAGAGATATAACATACAGCGATTCAAAGTTAAACTCAACACAGTTTAATTCAACCGGGACAGACTAAGCCACTTCATTGTATGAACTGAGCTTAAAAGTTTAGGACTATGTGGGCACTGGACCAGGACAGGAAATTGAACCACTACTGGCTGGTGATAAAACAGTCAGATAACGCATGTTTCTACCTTCAACCAAATATGTATGCTGTTTAGAAGCTTTTTTGTTCGCATTACGGAAAGGTTCGTTGCTCAGACCCAGCAGCATCTTAAATTTTATACAAAAGAAAAAAATTCAGAGTAGGAAAAGGCTACCCGTTTTGCATTTGACACAGATTCTAACACGGAGTTAATCTCGCACATAATATCATTGAGGTGAGAGAACTGGCTGTCAATATTGGACAAAAATACCAACGATTTTTTAGATATTTAAAGAAAAAAGATCCATTTCACCCTAACAAAAAAGCCAGTCTTCAACAGCTAGGTAAATCGTCTATGAAACTTTAAGTGGTTTCATAGAGGATTATCCTCTACAGAAACCTTAACTGTTATGGATCTAAGGTAAATTCGCCATTACAGTATACATGACATTGAAAGCTATGCCGTAGTTTTAGATTTTACCTTTGTTCGTCAGGGCTTACTGGCAATAGTGTTGACGACATATCGTGAACTTGCTGAAAGTCAGTTAGCATGTCAATTGAACGGACGTGTATGCTAGAAACAGCCTGTATAATTTTCATCTTCATTAAAAAGGTTGTTCAGTGAATGTTTGTCGCGTGAGCAATGTCCTACTGCGTGTATGGCAAAAAACATCATTACGTTTACCCCAACATGTTCAGTCATGTATTCATTGTTACCGAAAATATACTTTTGCTGAAAGAACTCATTTTGCGAAGTTTCTGTCCCTTTATCAACTCCATATAGAATGTTTAAGACAACAGAGCGACTTGACATGTATAATTTAATTTTAAAACCGTTTTGTATTGGTACGCAGGCTCCAAACTTTATCAAGAGAATCTTTTCCAGTCAATCTGGCCTCATTGGCAATCCTTACGCTGTCATTTAATAACTGGATATGTGATTGCCGTCTGCGCTGGCTCGGAAAAGGAACTTTCAATCTCGGCATTCGTTCTGCTTACTGTAGCTCTCCCATTAATATTCAGGTGAGTTCGGTTTGCCGTGCAAATGCTAAGGTACAAGCTCAAATACAAAGGGTTGTAATTTCAAGTTTTTTGGTTACAGGTGGTTTACACATAAACAAAAGACCGAAACCGTTTTAGGTAAATCGTATTTCTAATGGGTTCGACGATATTTACCAAGGCTAGATTATCATGAA
>JGI24021J15306_10002744_pt1 | contig 19330 bp, 14 predicted proteins | sample Ectturendosymbi1_FD_15306 | JGI IMG/M metagenome (IMG submission 15306)
GCCTGGACGTATACGCAGATTTGCCGAAATGAGCCTGAAAACCTGTTTGAACAACTTACTGTTAAGATTTTTTATTGGATAATGCCTTTTTTTATTGTTGTTAAAGGCCTTGAGCTGCTTGCATTCTCACGTTTTACCTTATTTATGGGTCATTAAGTATGCCCACAAATGCAGTAATCCAAATTCACGCAGTTGGTTTCCTTACATCCGCATTGCCTAACTCGGTCTATCTACCAATATGTGCCTTTACTAACCGCGCGCTAAAGTTTTGCAGACAATTTTGCAATAGTTGGATTCGAACCTGGCTCGACTCCCGACTTGATTCGAGTTCAGCGATGTCCAGACAGCAACCTAACAATATTCGTGCCGCCTGGCGGACAATGATCTCCGCGTTCCTGCCAAGATCCTGGGAGTGTAGGAATTCAAAATTTGCCAAAGTCCAAAGTTTGGAAGACAAAATTCCTGATTCGCAATGAGTTTTTAATAGAAGAAACCATCTTTTTGAACAGGGACGTTGAAATTTTGCTAAAAAGCGGTGTAGTTTTCTTACGTGATGGATAGAGTGAAACAGTTGTGAATCCGAATTTTCACAGGTTAACCTTTTGAATACCATCACACAGTTCAAATACTTGAGATGTGTGTTAAGTACAAAAGTTCAATTAGCTGTTTCACTGTGCTCATAGTCATGGCATTGATGTGTGACCAACGGTACACCACACTTGCTCCCACATGCTTCGGAAATTTTTCGAAACACGAAGTTCAAACCAAGTCGTTGAAACATAAACGCGCCAGTCGTGCTGGCCATACCACCGAAGAAACGCTTGGGGGTCCGAGCGCCATTTCATTAATGTTCCTAATGATGGCTTATGACTAAGCTTGACCGTTGAATAAAGTACAGTACAACTTGTCTATTTCGTCGATTCGCTTAATTCGTTACTTGTATCTTTTGTGTACATTTCTGTTCGTCTAATTGTCACCTCTTTCTGTTCCTTAGAAGCGTTTCGTTCAGCTAATACGTTATTTGCAGTTTCGCTTTTGATGTCTAAGCATCTACTGGAGAGTGAGCAAAATCTTAGTTGCAGGCCCGACTTTTAAATATCAGAACGCCAGTTGGATTTAGTCCGAGAAATCCTGACGTCAGTGCAAGGTGAAGATTGTCGTAGACGCTAGAATGCGATGGGAATCGAGTCGATTCGGAAGATAAAGACTGGTTAGAAACTTTGTGAAGTTGTTGAATTCCGGCTGAGTTTTATGGAAAAACAAAAACATCTTGAAATGGTGGACGCGGACGGTGCTCAAAGCAACACTACTGTTCCGTGAAGTACAGGGTGAGTTGCAGTCAATCCGGAATTTGTTTTTCTGATATCGTTACAGGGCTCGATTTTCCGCCCAAAAATCGACACATGTTAATACAACTGCTGTAGTAATCCTGAACCAGTTGCATAGTTGCACTCATTCCCAAGCTCAATGAACGGCATGCTTTGTATCAGCGGAGGCAACTGCTCAACGAGCGATAACACCCCGAAATTAATCACATCATTTCCTTCCACCAATTGGACTCCCACCATCATCATCGTCTTCCACTGTGTATTTGCAGAAAAATACTTGCATGTTCATGTTGTAGTTTGTTTGTATTTTCAAAATACAGTATAACTGCAAGTTAAATTTTTAGTTTTATCACGACGTAGTTCATCGATTTTCGACGAATCTTCGCGACGATAACACGAAACAAAATTATAGTCAGGTTTGATTCGCTGCAAGTTGGAAGAGTACATCGGCTGCAGACGATGATGTGTTCTTCCTATAGACAACTCATCACGGCTAGGTTAAATATTTGAAGAAAAGTATAACGGCATTACATGCTCTACTAACTCTAAAGTAACTGGTGGCTAAAAGCAAAATGAAAAGAGATATAGCAGAAGACAAAGGCTCTTAAATGCATAGAACGCAAAACCGGACGTTTTAAAACTTAGTCCGTGGCAAAAGGTTGCTGCGCAGGAAAAGCAAAAAAAAACACAAAAATTTAGCGAAAGGTTGTTTGAAATGCGAGGATACGTTACAGAGTTGGTACAAACTGACGCAAGTGCCCGCTTTGGAAGTGAAATGAATTAAATTTCGATAAAAAAACGCAGCGCAGTAAGAACCGCTACGCAGCTCAAAAATCTGGGCTCAACAGTTGAACAGCGAGAGTTATACGCAAAAACATTCCGAGTAAGATGGAGGAGATGGCGAGCAGGGCGTGGACAACCACAGTCTGGTGCAGTTGCGGCACTGGTCGAGCTCAGAAGGTCAAGCGATTTGTCCCCAGAAGGTCAAGCGATTTGTTCCTGAAAAAGCTACAAGGTCTCAAAGACATCACAGAAGATTTTCCATAGCGATCGCTGATAGCGGGTTCATCAAAGTGTTCAACTGATGCAAACGTTTCTTCGACAAGTCTGGCTTGCGGTGGCGCTTTGGACGGACCCGTCACACTTCGTTGCCTTTGGCTTTCGTCGCGCAGTGCGATTGGACGAACTGGGTGAGTTGCTCGGCGGATACGAGGTCCGGACGGTGAGCGGCTTGCATCGGGTGAACTTTGACCTTTTCGCCCCACCACCACAAGACGCGAGTTGAAGCGCAGAGCCTGCAGAAAAAATCATTGATGCGTCGCAATGCACGGCGTTCCAAGAACCGCTGCAATGTATTTATTTTAACATCGAACAGAGTAAGTAGTTCACCAACTGACGTGAAGGAGTTAATCACGTGACGTGCCTTGCACTTACTTGGCAACTGGTTGCTACAGCAACACCCCCATAGCGTCATGCATGACCGAGCGAGAGTCAATTATTGTCCAATAACAAAACAACAACGTAGAGGTGTGGTTGCACACGGTCATTTGGGTTCGTTGGCTTTCACGGCAGGCCCGGACATAGGCAATGTTGGGCAACTTTGTTGACCGTGGATATAGTCCAACAAATAACATGAAAATCGAAAATCGTCAGATGGTGCGACGAAAAAAGGAAACTGGTTTAACGTTCAGTGGCACTTCAAGCGTGACAGTCGTCCGTGTTTATTTTCAAAATAAAAAACAGCCCAACTTACGCGTAAGGTGCGTTGCTGTCCGGAGGCGAATCGTACTGCGAGGTTCGCGTGTTCTCGTTGTAGAAGTATTTCCGGTTCGTTGACCGACTGAACTCCATTGACCAGGGCGCTGCGAACGCAATAACGTCGTCAGACAGTGCAATGGCAGCAACACACCACGTGACATGACCTCACAGCTTAGGACGAAACACTGACGTTGGATGTCGAAAAGAACCGCCAACCATTGCATCGAACTTGAACTTCAGCAGAAACCAAAAAATAAGGGTTCGACGCTATGTTTAAGTTTGAGTAGGTGCTTGTTTCAAAGCGGTTGTCATGGTGCAATAAAGATCGATCCTGCGCAAGCAAAGCTACAAATCAGTGCTGCAGTTTCCAGCTTAACTGAACACTGCTTTTTTTTCATTGCCGTGGAACTTTGCCAACTTCGAAGCAATGGCCGCAGGAAGAAATGAAAATACGTTGCTGTCGCCAAGAATTTGCATTGGAGGTGTTGCCGCGTGGGAGTTCACGCGCGCAAATGCGTGCCCAACCGAAGCCTTCTGGACAAGTGCAAGGGCCGCCATCCTAAATTAACTTGGCCCATGATTTGTTTTAAGTTCACAACAAATATTCGATCGGTTGCTCTGACTTGGATTCACCGCGCAGACGCGTTTGCAAGTGCTGACGTAGGTATTACGCAGGTGCTACGTCTGCTGTGAACGTTCCATGCCTGACGAGGTTGGTCGCCGTATCCTCAGCATACCAGAACACGCATGTGTTGATGATTAACCAAACGTGGTTCGGTGCCCATCGATCGCAGCTCCATCGCAAACACAAGAACTTCCACCTCGGCCATTACCCGTGATGATTACAAGCTTCCGACCGGGCCAGTAACATGCGACAACAATCTCCTGAAGGGATCCAGTAACTCATTTCACACCGACTTCTACGTAGTCAACGTCTGTTTAATTTGTAGTGAGTTCAACATCTGACGCGCATTGCGAGAAGCTTACGACTGAACACATCTTCTGCGCAACACAGAAACTCAAGGTAGGAAACAAAGATGTACGGTGGCAACGATGGGTTTTTCCCCAGTGTTAAACGGTATCGCTATTGCGCCATTGCTGTTTGAATCATGGATGAACATTTGAGGCATCAGAATTTTTGTCACCCAAGTTAGAACAAAACATCGCGCAANACGAAACTCCATAATAGGTAGATATTCAGATCGCAGGTCAAACTCTCTCGCTACTCATAATATTCTTCGTATTTTCTTCACGGAGATAAAGGTAGAATTTCAAGATTAAGCTTTTTGCGGCACGCCAGCGATATTCTGCAAATTACGCGGCCCGTGATAGCAAACAGGTTACCCGCCCCTGGCTGTTTGCCATTTTCAGGTCAACGCGTATTTTGCGAAAATGGTCAAGGCCGCCTGCCTCTGCAACGTCGTCAAACGAAGACAGCACGTTTTTTGCGTTTACAGCTTACTGCCCACCTCGCGCTGTACCAGCATTTCAATCCGTGCCTATCGCCTACAGCAGGTCATAGAGTTTAGCGCTGGTCAATACAGGACCAAGCGTTTTCTGTTCATAGCGCTGGAAGATCGGTTCAAACAAAACGGTTTTTGGAGCTGCCAGTGAAAGAAACAATCCATATGGTAGATTCTATAATCTATTGCAATTTGTAGTGTAAATCATCTCACATTTCGGAACTTTGCTGGGGTTAAAGCAGGGGGCGTAACGAGGTTAGATGGGGCCCAGGGTAAGAAGTTTGGCGTCCCTATGTTCGAACCTGAGATCTTTCGGAAGCAAATGCACTGTACTGAATTAAGTACTTGTGACATTCTTGGGACTTTTCGGCGCCCTTGGCATCATTCGGCGTCCGGGGATTTGTGCCCCCCTTGAACCCCCTGGGTTAGAGCAAACGCAATAATGAAACAACAACTCATTGTACTTTAAAATATTTGAAGCTCGACCAGCATGGATTTTCACAGAATTTTCAGCAAGCTCTTCAAGCGAAAAAGCAACTAAGCAAGCACCACTTCATACATACCTTTGACTGTTTTCACAAACACGACACCGCTTGGTACGAAGCACTGGTCCGTATCGGGGATCGAACACACAACCCGAGGAACATGTCCTGCTCCTTTGACGAGTTTCATCGACAGTCTGAAATGTTTGATCGACGCTCAGGTTAAGCTCAGCAGCTCTTAAATAGCACTTGCAAAACAGCAACACTATCGAACGTCTAGTTTTCCGCGTTTTTTCACTTGTAACGAGTGCAAGACCTCTCCGCGTCACAAAAAGGGAACCATACATCCATGGTCCGACAGATACAAGATCATGTTGTATTAAGATAGGGTTTAGTTCAGTGTTCCACAACCTGTGGGCCCACTGGTGGGCCATAGCGCAGTTTGAGTGGGCCACGAACTTAAGATAAAATATGGTAAAATACAGTTATGTAGACATCTAATCACTGTAGCGTGAGCAATCATTGATTGTACTCAGCAACAAGATTCTCAATGAATTGCATACACTGTCTATGGAAAGAAATCCTTTCTCAGCAAAGAAGCAGACACTAAGATCTTACAGAGTATATATATTTCGCCCACGAGGTTGGCATCATCACCTCTTATTCAAATAGAATCAGGAAAAAATTCCCTACTTTAGGATAGTGTGTATTTGTTTGTGCGTATAAAAGCATAGCCCATGCTAACAAGGTAGTGGGCTACGCAATTTTTACCAAAGGTTTTCTGGGCCATGTAAGCAAACTGACTGAGAAGCACCGGTCTAGTTGGAGTGTCAAGTTAAGCTTTCGCACTGCAGAGGTTGACAGCAAAACGCGTTGATTCGCGGGGACTGCATCCCGCACTACCTGGCGCCATTTTTCTTTGTGGGCGATGAACAATACAAGGTTTTCCAAACCAATGATGAGTACGCTGATAGAGTGTGCTTGTGCAGAGCGCTATAAAGAGTGACCCGTCAGACAACTGTGCGTTGTACATGATAGGCAATATATCAGGGGTGGCCAACCAATCAGAGACCAAGAGCCAGATTTCTTACTGCGTTAGCGCAAAGAGCCGCCTCATACACATGAACATCACCCCATCTTTTCCTCACTCAAAAACATACCTTTGCTCAGCTAGATTTATTGTAGTCGCACACCAATGTGACAATGACGGAACTTTACAAGCCATTTATTGTTATGCATATTATTTTGTGGCACTTCTGGTAATTATGTAAGAGCCGCTTGAAACCGCAATCAGGCGAAATAAATTCAAATATAAACAAGCTCCATCCACGAACCTTTCAAAAAGTCGCTGGACCTCCTCCAAGCGGTAAACTGTTTTTGGCCGAACAGTGGTCAGATGGCGCAGAGTGGGTTTGCTGATGGCCCGGCAGAACATGGCTATGTACTGCGACCTGTCAGACGACAAGCTGCACAACCGAGAATGAACCAGGAAAAGAAATAACCCTCGTCACATCGACGCGATAGAAAAAGAAACTAGTTGAGGTGATCGAATGGCCCGCACTCGAGGTTAAGGAGATCCTTTGCCGCTTATTAAGCCACAGCTGCGTTTATTTTTTCGGGCATGGACAGAATTTTTTTAAATGACCGAAAAAACTGAGTCAACCCGGTCATAGTGCCTGAAAAGGTAGACTAGTGCAGGAGTCCGCAAATAGCGGGTACTTCCACTCTGGATCGCGAAATAATTTAAATTTACATTTTTAATTTGCCATTAGACAGAATAAATGCAATAATTTATTGTTTTATGAGCTAATTTCATGCAACTTGTGCAAGAAACATGCTACTACCAATGCTGGTCTTAAAAATGGTATTTAATTATTAAGTACATTCCACAAAAGTATATGCTCACGAAATGTTTGTGTCGCAATAATTTAGAACTAATTTTTAGGTTCGCCCAAAGTATTTGCGGAACCCTGGGCTAGTGAATACTGTTACGGCTACTTTTCATACTATTACGGGAAAAATGACCGAAATGTCACAACGAAAAAAAAACAGGGGTCATAGTATGAGTAGTATATGCTCTACTTGGATGGTTTGATATTTTTGGTTGGTTGGGGGTTGTGTTGTCTTTGGTTGGTCCAACAAGATATATGCTTTGCTTGAGAGCGAGGCTGAATGGTTGAGGCGGCGAGGAATGGGTTTTGGGCCGAGAAATGGGTCGATTTCATTCAACTTTTTATCAAAACGTTCTGTAGCCTGTTGCTGACGTCACACATGTCCAGAGATACGAAATGTGTTCATCCAAACAAAAAATTATTCAATTCCGGTTTACTGCTTGCTGTTAATCTTAATCTGGGAGGCAAAGAAATTACGTTTCATCAGTGCAAATGGCAAATAATTTTCGACATTCCTGCACGAAAATCGCCGCATATAAACGAAAAGAAACTTAAAAAATTGTCACCGTCACCATGAAGAAATTTCCTGCCACCCACACCATTAAGTTAGAAAAAGCATTTCCCGGTGGAAGCATTCGCTAGATTATAAAATAGACATCTTTGACAAAAGCGGTCGAGTATGCGCAGAGACCGACCTCACGGAGAAGTTGTGTTTACTGACGTCCTCACCGGCGAGAACGAGGGCGTCGACGACGTGAAGGGCAGGACATCGTCGCTGACCTTTGCCCTGAGAAAAAAAGCGGTTTTTCTTGTTTGAAAAACAACATTCTTCCATTTCGATATTTGAACGACAACAAGTATCAACAACAGCTTCGGGATCCTCACATATTGTGCGAAGCAGCGGTGATTTAATTTGTAAGGGACACAACCTTGCCGCAAGAACAAAAAATTTGAAAAAAAACATTCTCCCATTTCGATCTCTGAACACCAACGTCGGGACCCACGTCTGGTCTTCAACATATTGTACGGAGAAATAACCGTCAGAACCAGGAAGTACAGGCAGTTGGGAAGATACATCATTGCTACGAAACAAAGCAATTCAACTGAGCATACCTCGCCTTTGAGCTCCTCCACTATCTCGACTTCAAGTATAGTGTTGCGCGGAATGGAGCATTTCAGCTGATCGAGGTGGGACCATTTCTGGAACCGACTGTTCCACGAGAACACGTGAGAGCCCTAAACAGGCCAGCATGTTGTTGCTTACTTATGTAGGCCACGATATGCGCCACTCCCCAACACGACTGACTCAAGTAACTGTACGAAACACCGAATGTAACACGCGGTACGTGAAATACGCTGTGTGTACAAGTTAAATGCAAGTCATTGCACGCAGTGAGTTAATTGCGTTTGGAAAATCGTTCGAGTAACAACCTGCTGAAAAGTTTAAATTCAACACTTTCTGCAATTTTCTTGCAACGCTGTTAGAAACAGGCTTTTGTGGAAGACGAGCTTTTTCACAACGAGCGCTTCATTACTGCGCCCAACGCCGAGTGAGCTAAAGCAAAACTTTTCACTAAGCGAATGTAATATCGAACGATATTTTCTCGCTATCAACGCAGTGCATTCGTCAGCGGCGCTGCTGACGGTTGAATGCGGTCGGCATCGAAAGTAACAATATTTCAAGAACAGCCACACAAGACCAAAACATACCCCCATGCTGAGGATAATTGTGCTGCGAGAGCCGGTCAAGTAGCACTTGTAGTTGTAAATCCGCTCTAGCGCCGACAAATTATCCGCCTTCAACTCCACATGGGCGTTGCCTAGCAACGTCGACGGATTGGCCAATCCTGTGAGTCGCTGGAACCGCGACGCGGCGTCACCTTTCGGCGGAGCGATGCGCGCTTTGTTGGGGATTCCCCAGATCCTTAAGCACTGGTCTCGCATGTCGGCCTGGGTGGGTTCCATCAGGTTTCTGGCAAACGAATCCGAACCGACACAAAATAACTTGTTAGCTGGGTGTGACGTCACAATGCTTTCGAAGAAACGCGAACGCCACCGCGGACACCTTGTTCTGCGTCTGACTGTGGCTTTCTTTGCATTGTTTACTGCCAGACCAGTACGAACCACAATCTAACATTCCACCAAGATAGAACTTTTGCAGCAGGCAGGTTTGCCAAACAAAGTCACAACCGGCGCTGCCCTACCAGGGGGTCACGAAGCATTTTTAAACGTTACATTTCTGGTATGCAAAAATATGTTTTAGAAAATCAACCGACTTTCTATTGATTTGATATTTGATATCAAATCAATAAGCACGTTCAAGTTCTCCATTAACAGCAAATTGCGCGTGTTGTTAACGGTTTGTTTTTTTTCTCATATCCTTTTTTTTCCTTTATTGTCCCACTATCTCATAGTGAACCCTACGAAATATGTCAGATAAAGTGGGTCGCAATCTGCACAGGCCGCAGCGATCTAAAACCAAGCGATAGCCTGTGATTCTACGTTTTGTTTCATACTAATTCGCTTTCTGCACAAATGGCGGCGCTACTATGCATTGGTCACTATGGTTACTATTTTAAGCATAAAATGACCCACTTACCTGTCCTTGGTGAAGGCGTGGATTTTCGACAAAGCCTTGCACTGCTGCTGGGCAAGACTGTACAACAAGACAGAAAACAAGAAAGGACATGTTGGTGCAATCTGCAGTGGTTTTGTTTTTAATCACTGCTAAGAAAATCACAGCAATGTTATCTTGATTTTACATTGAAAATAAAAATACGCTTTGTTTTCACAATTGCGCACAGGCGCACAATTGCGTTTTTCTGGCATTTCGCTGAAACCACCGAGTGCGGCAAATTACCGCAAGGCTGCTTCATTTTAATTGCACTGGTTTTTATATTTATTTCATTTGCACCAACAAAAATGCTGTTTAAGATATAAATTACTCAGAAAAACACCATATCACGTTATGGAGCCAGATTAAGTATGAGAATCTGGGAATGCAGCAGAGAAGATCCATCAGAAGAGAAACTCCGCAAGCCGCAGTCAAACCTTTCGTTCGAATATTTTACGTAAGCCATGAAATCCTCGTCCTCGGACATCATTTCAAAGGGCACCACTTCTCTCACATCCAAACTGTCCTGTTGCATCTCCGGATCGTTGAGGGTTTCATTGACGTTAAGCAGATAATCGCAGATACGACGCTCTGGGTCGCGGTACCCCTTACAAACGACGTATCTGAAACAGCCCCCACACCCTGCATATTATCCCGGATGTTGACAAGTCGATAACAAGCAGTAACGTAAATCAATACAAAATCGCACACTACGCCACATGAATACAACACAGTGTACTGTATATATAGCAGCGCATATGAACGTACTTGCTCATATAGCAAACTGGCAAAGTGCTTGGGGTTCACTTCAGGTGGCGCAATCGAAATTCGAAAGACAGGTGCAGTAAGAACACATATCTTATAGTTAGTGGTCGAAAGCAATTGCTGATGGAAGAAATATAAACACTTAGAAGAAAAAAAAAACTGAAACAGGGGTCTCAACTTAAATTGCTCCGAGGGCCGCGTTATGACGCTGACGCAACAATGGCAGTACTTGAACATTACTAGAAAAGCTTTTTACATTTTATTTCCTGCAAAAGGTTTCATGAGTTACAGGCAAATCACTTCTAACCGTCTCCATGTTCTTTTGAAAGGAACTTGTTCACTCGCTGGCCGAGCAGTTTCAAACACTGGAGAATAAGTTAAGTAACTAAAATGATAATTATTTGAAAATTCCCAAAAAGCATAGAAGGCAGCACAAAATGCCCTCGCGGGCCACATGTGGCCCGTCGGCCGCGCGTTTGAGAAGAGACCCCTAAACTAAAGCCTTTTCATTTCTTCTCGAATTTCTTAGCGTGCCACCTCATTTTTATTATCGCAACCATACTTTTCTATCAGCAAAAAGCGCAGGACATACCTTTCCGAATTCGCAGGACGACTTGTGACCGGTTTGAATATCGCAACGTGCTCGAAGGCGATTCGCAGTAGGTAGATCAGACCGACGGAGAACGGTGTGAAGAGATCGAAGGTTTTGCAGACGAAGCAGCCTTTCGCTCTGAGAATGGATAACGCGCACGCGAACTGACAGAGCAGGAGCTGTTTGGTGAGAATCTCCTGGATATTTTCCTGTCCTTCGACCGAGAAACCCTGTCGTTGTAAACAGTTAGGTGCAAAAAATTCAAATACGTCTCTTTATCGTCGTCTATTTCTAAACGACACTTTTCCCAGTCGATTTCCAGTTTCAGCAATTTGATTGGCGAAAAGAAAAGCTGGCCAGGCAATTCGTAAAACACTTTGGTCACTTTTTTCGGTTTCGCAGCGTTTCAAACGCACTTAGTAAATTTCTTCTCCGCGGAGAAATCATTTCAATACTTCGAAAGTTTTCAAATGTTTTTTCGACCCTTTTCGTGATGCTTTGAATATAAACAGAAAAGGGCACCAGTCCGCTACGTCAGTCACTAAGTACCGTCAACTGTAGTGTTTGTCCAGTCCAGGAGAAAAAAACAGGTGTTTTGCGCTGAAATGAGCATTTACTCAAACCAACATGCTTTTTGAATGAAAGAAAAAGTGATTGATAATAAATGTGAACTGCATCGTCAACGGGAACTACCAAGTAAATCGACAACTGACCCAAACCAGCATAGAAAAGAAATGCACAAATTACAAACACTTCGGATCGTTTCAAGCATTTTGCCACACTATACTTGTCAAAACATTCACCTAATCTTAATCATGCTATCTTGACAAGGAACTAAAATACGTTAACGAGTAAGTAAATTTTGTTGAAAAGAACGTTCTTAAAGCTTTTTGCTTGTTAAGCTTGCTCTATCAGTTTCTTGTTACAGGTTTCCCAAACCTTTTCATGAATTATTTTCCATACTTTTTCAATACTAAATTCAAAGACTTTGATACCATCATTTCTCTCCATTTTTCCAAAATTTTATTCATGGGACAACAAAACACAGCTACAAAACTGTCATCAACGGTAAAGAACAAATTTTGAATAAAAAAATGGCTGCATTTCGAATTTCCATACTTTTTCAATACTTAATACTTTTTCAAGGTCTTGAAAACCGATTTAACAATTCAATACTTTTTCAATATTCAATACTGCGTGGGAACCCTGTTGTTAACGCAAACCAAACAGCCACTACACGATATACGCTTATTAAAACAAAACCAACTCCATCGGCCATGACGAAGTGCACGCCCTGTCCGTCTGTATGCGTGAGCACAAATTCCTGGAATGCTTCCATATTTTCACCTTGCATGATGTCGCCACTCCCGTCAGCGCCTTGCAAACCTGTTGAACAGAGACGGGAAATGATGAAAATGCGCAACAACAGAGGGATTAACAACCGTTTCACGCAAACCTCATGTTACGACCGAATTCTCTTCCAAACTGTCGAACAAACAAAAAACGGCACAAGAAGTTGTTTCGAAATCGCTTTGCCCCCGTCCCTTACTTGCGTAGGTTGTACCTATCCCGCTTAGTACAGATATAAAATTAACAACATTGGAACTTGAATAAAGCCATACACCAATCAAAAGGCAAAACCGCACGCATTGGCAATTTGCTGCCAATAAACTGGGCTTAAACCAGAAAACAGCTCAACGCGCTCACACAATTCTCATTCTTAATTAGAACGCTTCACCAGGTTGCTCACCGTAATGGGGTTCAAATAGCTCTGGGTCAGCAGAGTAGAAGTCGTTCAGCTTGAAGTCGTTCGCGCCTTTCAACGTGAATCCGAACCCCTTCGCTTTCCACTTGCGTCGCCACAAAACATACTCCGAAAACCCCCCGGGCCCGGCACAAATGTCGGCGAAGTACAGGAGATCGTTCGTTCCCAGATCCTGACGGCGAAAGAACGCATCGTCTGTTGCTAAGCAACGATCAACCGAGCTACACAAGCGTTCTCTCTGTGAAAAGTGTCAAGTCCCCCCTTATTGCCTTGTCGCGCAACTGTTACTTCTTCAATCAAAAACCGTGGTTCATTTCTCGCAGATAATTTACTAATCTGCGACAAAATGCACAAAAAAGTAGCAGCAAGCGATGATCAGCAATTTATGAGCCTGTTTTTCAATCATATTTTTCTTTCACAAAACACTTCCAACATTGACAACCCTGTCATTGATCAAAAGACCAGTACAGGAGCTGTGTTTCAGTAGCTGGTTTGAAGCCAGTTGCAAAAAAGCCGGGTCTAGCGAAGGTGTGAGCAAACAACGGCACATGAAGCACTTAAAACCCGGCGTACTGGTATTTGCACGCATTATAGCTATAAAGCCATTTCGCTGTTTTTGGATCTCACGCTCATAGTATCCTGGTCGTTCACGCAAACAATCCATTTTTCGCCCCGACACACCGAAAAACGGGGTGGAGCGAGGCAGTAAGTCTGTCCATCACTGACTGGTCTATAGCGAAGTAAATAATCGTTGTCGACAGTCGAGCGGAGAAGAAATGGCGCAAAATTTCCAAGCTTTTCGGTTACCTATCCTAACGGGCGTGGAGTAGACAACACAGGTAGCCTTGCGACCCAACGAATCATACACATCTATATGTGTAGCATATATCTTAGGCCAGGGGACCCCAAACTGTTACGGCGCGCAGCGACGACTCTTCCTTCGCCTTTGTTCAACCGCTTCAACCTGTGCATCCGGCGATCAATATTTTAATACGTGCAACTCTCTACGTCCAAAGAGTGTGATTCACTCTTTGAACGCCGCCTTTAAACTCTCATATTAATGGATGGCCTTGATGGATTGCACTGACACTTCTGCAGTAGCAACCCTTTTGCAACTCCCTGGCGTGGGTCGTTAGAGAACACGTTGAGTTGAGTAACTGTTTATTCCTCCCATGTCGCCGTTTTGCGTCTGCGAACAGGATGTTGGGACAGACGTTCGTCTGCTTTGCAGTCTCGAATAGTCGTAACAAAGAAAGTTGTTTTTCTGTTTTGCTGCGCTTAGTACGATAAAAGTGCAGCTCGGGCTAACTAGAACTTTAGTAACGTTTTGGCCCTCGCGTAACCAAATTCTGCTAACCAAGAGTGTTTCTGTTGACTGAAAAGACCAGAGATCTGAGCTGTGGAACGTGCACCGTTTTTGGTATGTAAGTTTGTCACATGTCTCTTGGATACTTTAATCGAGCAGTTGCAGCTTGCCAATCGGCACTGAAGTAATACCTTGATCGCAATTAAGCGTTTGAGATGCATGTTTGAATTTACTGTAAATAGCCGCGTTGCGCGCTTGTCTAATCGTTAATTGTCTGCAGCGCGCTCAGCTATTGCTCAGTTTGCTGCGCTGGCAGAATGCTTTTAGTTCGTTTCTGTTGTGTTTCAGAAACCGTGCTGACGATCAATCGCCGCTGATGTTTGTTGTTTGTTTGTTGGATCTGATAACAAGGAATTGTGCTACCTTACGGTTCCGTTGGCCGTTGCTGTAGGTAACAAGAAACTACAGTCCAGTTGATGCGCGGATTCGTAAGGGTCAGGTTCTAGGCGAAAGATTGTCAGGGCGCGATTCTCAAATTTCTGCGAACTAGCTCCCCCACGGCTCGCGATTAAAAGGCTAGCTGCCGCAACACAAACTACGGCCCGCGACAGAGTTGTAAACGGGCCTCATTTTGAAGGCTGAACCCGGCCCGACATTTATGTTTGAAGCTCGATTTAGGCCCGAAAGCCAAATTATCGAGTGAGTCAAGATACGTCCAACTGTGGGGTGTCAAAAAACGTAGCGTACAGGTGTAGCTGCAGGTACACGGTTTATCACATCCAAAATAGCCATCACCTTGACCAAAACATTGGCTTAAACAAGCACAAACTTAGCTTGCTAGTCCACGATGATACTGCGGAATGTAATGTTTCTCAAGAAAAAAAGAAACTTATCACGAAATTATCCAAGATGGCGCTACAGGCATATAAAGAACTGTCTAGGATAGCGCTATAGCCATGAAAAGCCGGTTGTTTGTAGGTCATCAATTCCTGTAGGCCATCACGTAAGTGATTGATCTATTCGAAGCAACGCCATCCCGTGACAATTTCCTCACCGCTTTCGCCTTCTCAAAAAGAGTGTGAGACTAATCCGAGCAGAGAACAAATGAACGCAGTGTGTTTGCATGCAGAATTAGCTGAAGTCACAATGATTTCACTCATAGAAATCACCGTGACGAGCACAACATTCTACGTCACGAACGAAAGAAAAAGTCTTTACTTTGAAATGTCGTAAAAAAGTTTAGTATGCAGGCCCGAAACATTTTGACAAATCTAAGCCCGACCCGAAAAGCCCGGCCCGACCCACAACTCTGGCCCGCGAAGCCATTCCATCCGACCCGCGAAGTCATTTGGTCAATAATGAAAAAATAATATATTTACGAAAAAATTGATTTGGTAGATTGTGTCATATCCCGAAACAAACGCAATGTGTAAGTTGTCCGGCCCTCGAACTGATGTGTAATAGCTTAGGTGACCCTCTGACTAAGAAGTTTTGAGACCCTGTCTTAGTCCAACGTGAGAGCGCATCAACCGAAAGTTAAATGTAACTTTTTGAACATCCACGAACTTGGTCGAGTTGGTTCTTAAATGACGAAATAAAAGAACTAACTTTACGGCGCTTGCTGTTGGGATGTGGAAAAGTACATACGCTGAATGACGTATGCAATGACCTACCTTGGGTGACGTGAACATGAAATCGAAACGATGATCCATGTTCGCCATCTTCATGGCTGCCCTGTTCAGAAAGATTGCGCCTTTGATCAACTCGTACGGGTTGGATCGGGTTCTTGCTTTGCGCATTTCAAAGCCTTCCAATTCGTCGAAGACGGTCTGCAGCAAACACACCTGCTGGCTCGCAACTCCACAGAGAAGACAAACTGTCCTGAACTACACGTCGGCATGCGTGCATGATGTCACTGTGCATGCATGACATCACCACCTGATGACGACTGTTACACGTGGTACATCGCGCAAGTCGCCGATTTTTTCCTTTAACCAGAGGTGCTTATACCCGGGCTTCGTGAATTTGGTTTAAGACGTCGGTAAATGTGGTTCAAAGGATTAATAGGCTTTTCAGGCATTTTGATTACTACTACGATGTATGAAACCTAATTTCGAGTATTTATGACAATGTTTCCTCTTGAGGGGTCAGCAACTGTTATTAGGATGTGACGTACTAGGGGTCAACGACCCACAAAATTTTAAGAAACGCTAGCTTAAAGCATTCACGGAACCCAGTCATGTGTTTCACGCGATAGACTACTTGCATTAGATTGGATTTTCAGAGGTAGGACGATGCTGTTCGACTGTAAGAAAGAGGGCGCAGGGCGAATGAGGCTGATGTTGCGGAAAAATAACCTCTGCAGCAAGAGCAAAACTCTGACGCGCAACAGACTTGGGGGGGTGGCAATTGAAAAGTTACAAACCTTGCACTTCAACAGTGTTTGCAAGATCTTCTGGTTGCAAAACGTCGATTCATCGTCGATGGTCAACTTTTTCTGAACACCAAAAAAGAATAACACCAAGTGTTGTTGACAAAAATGCGTGCTGCTTGTTTCGTATATGGTTACAAAAATATTTCGACAGAGATGTATCGATAAAATCAATGGACAAAAAGAATATTTCTTTGTCATTGGCGCCCTCTTGAAAGGTCGGAGGCCAGGAACGAACTTAGCGTAAAACCTCACGTGGGACGGCCCAGTTAGCCCACTATCTTCATGCAACGTATAGAAGAGCAGTAGCAATGCGCTTGTGATATAACTCTTTTATTTGAGAAAACGTATTTTCTAGTTTTTTATATGTCACAACTTGTGCTCTTGTCGTCCGTCAGTTTACTTAAGACGTTCTGATTTATTCATTTTAGTCTTGAGTTTGTTCACTTTCTCTGCTCTTACTTTAACCTTTCAGCTTTTCATCAGTAAAGTTTGCTTGGAAATTTCACGACTAGGGAGGGGTAATTTTACGTGAAATCGATTTCCTGTTAAAAGTTTGTTGATAGATTCCTTCCTTACTCCCCACTGTGGAGAGTACTTACTTGAATACCAATGAAAGAAAAGCAACAACCAATCCCAACACCAAGCGGGCCGCACAATTACACCAGATGCCTATCGCGAAGTTTCAACATCCAGACGACCATCAGGCTGGGCGATATCATCTCTCCTCGATCAACATACCTCCCCTTCCTTGACCCAATCGTTAAGTTCATCAGTATCGGGAATTTCCCCTTCGTAAGGTGGAATCCAATCGATTGTCTCCACAGCAGAGGGAGGTTTCTCGTCGGTCCAATCCACAACCACCTCTTCATCTTCCGTCTACGCAGGCCAAGATTAGAATTAAGAAGTACGTGAATAGAATGCCGCGTATTTGGCCGGCGCGGAATCAGGTTGACAATGCACGATTACAACCACAAATACAACGAGCTGTTAAGCGGACAAGCGTCGTATAAGCACGGCGCATTCCACCAAATCACGGCGCAGATTACGCGATCAATAAATGTTAATTCATTTTAAATATTACAAGTATAGCGAGGCTGAACGTCGAGGGAATAAAGCTTTTATTGATGCCCATATTCAGCCTTTACGAGTGCTTGAATGCTTAAGAAAAATGTGTCTTGCTGGCGCCGCACCAGATGGCGATAAGACTCGTCGAGACGACATTCCACGCTTGACCACGAAAGGTTCTTCAGCCGCCAACCATTAAGCTTCGACGGGTAAATCACAAAAACTGAATACTCTCTCCATAAACTCACTAACGATCTTGTGACACTGCAGGTGGTTGTCAATACAGACAAGAATCATAAACATGATATTTTCGACGAAAAGCTTACAACACTTCTGTCATGAGATCAACAGAACTCAAGACAAACCGGGAATTATTTTGTGCCAATGCTGCGGAAAGATCTAACTGCAGACTAACAACGCTTAATGACACGACAGCCGCACATTATCACGAACTACATGAAGCCTACTATGTCTACTCTCAGTAAACATGGGATCTATTGTCTGCTTTCACGAAATTTTTACAATTTCTGTCAAACAAAAATTACCAATCACCTTTACGCGTAATCCTAAACCACGCCTTCCCCTTTGCTGAGAAGCATGAACGATATCCACACGGCCCTGCTTCGACTTTCCCAGGCCACTTCCGGCTTGATACCCCATCTTTTCCATCATCTTCCCAGCGAAGTCGCTGTAATTTCCCTGTAATCCAAAGAGCGTGGTCGAATACGTGTGCAAATGCGACGTAGTTAATTTAACTTAAGCAGAATCACAATCCGGAAACTCTGCAGTTGCAGGCCGTGTTGCATGCGCGCGAGATTAGAAATATGGATGACTGGATGTCTTGTCTTGTTTGCTGCTTGAACGACATCTAGACTTAATCAAACTAAAGAAAAAAACGGGTTGACAAACTTGAGCGTTAGTACAAAACGATTTCGTTTCTCACCAGTTTCTTCAGTTGATCCATCGAGGAGTGACTTTCTGCACCTGCAAAGCACAGCTTTTTATGAAAACAACACAAGCAGAAGCAATTTCAACTTGTCAAGTAGCACGCCAGGTCAAACAAATGAATGTTCTTGATCCTATCGAATGACATGCGGCAAGCGGTGCAGGGTCAAGCCATCAATGTAAGACGTTTGCATCACAGCGTCAACGCAAAAAAATAAGTTTGACACAAAATCACACCATGTTTAACCGTCAGCGCACCGCAGCAGTCAGCTGCTGAATCAGACAGTTATTTAACACAAAGGTAAGCAGCCTAAGCTGTCGCAAGCAATCAGTAGTTTTCCTCAGAAAAGGTTTACTTTTAAAAGACAGTTTTTAATCAAACCATTGCATTCCAATCAAAAACAGACGCTTCTTAGGATTTGGTAAAGTTTTACTGAATGAGTTAAATAAACGGACCGGACCGGGCCGTAATAGTTTACACATTTACACAAACAAAATAGTTTACACATTTAACATTATATAACAGCAAACATTAATTGCCCCTAGCCGTTAACGCACGTATCAAACGTTTGAAACCTTTCCTGTTGTAGAGTTTAGCGACGCAATATGCGCTGCATAAAAAAACAAAGATTTTCCACAAGCTTTCGTGTTCTTTCAAAGCCGCGTCGAAAACATCATCCGCTGATCCTGCCGATGTGGTGGCAATTCACGCCAACTTCACTGTTCTCTGGCATTTCTGAATATCCGCTAACATTGACCAATGCAAATAAATCCGATTATGAGAAACAGTCTATTTTGCAAGAGCAGCAATGAAGAAGCCCGTTCGGAAGAACAACGTTCGTCTCACGTTTTCGGTGCATCGCGTCTGCGCCACCATCGCCACTCCTTGATTGGTCTGAGGCCACAACCTTGCGGCCCGAA
>JGI24021J15306_10002746_pt1 | contig 19324 bp, 12 predicted proteins | sample Ectturendosymbi1_FD_15306 | JGI IMG/M metagenome (IMG submission 15306)
CGACATCGACGAGGTCGACCAGCCTATATGCGCTTACAAGTCAATGCAAGACAGGCGCAAGGAATTCCGCCTCGACTGCGCGCAACGCCACGGTTACGATGACGTCGACGAGGCGGTCATTCTCCCCCCTAACTACGACGAGGTGGATGACAGGGTCTCAATCCCACCGAAAGGAGTAGTTATGTTCAGCAATCAAGACCAGCAGGCAAGGAAACCGGCGTACTGCCCCGCGACAGGGGTGTTTCCCCAGCAGTCTCCCCCTCACTGTCAAGCCACGACCAGTTATTGTCCTGAAAACTCCCCTTTTTGTCCGGACAGCACGACTTCTGTTCAGAAAGTCCCTCCGATGCAGATGGATCCTTACGAGTCCGTGTCGCAATCGCGACAAAAGATGTTCGAGTGTGTCAGAAAAGTGAACGACATCATGCTCGAGAAGAAGAACGAGTTGGAGAGGCAGCAAATGCTGCTGGATGAGCAAAGGCAGTTGGCTGCTCGACGACAGTTTTCATCCAGTGGAATGAGCGGTACCTTGTTTTATTCCAATTTAAGTAAACTACGGTTTGTCGTTAACATCATAGGAAGTTTGCGCTCAGGGGTCTGCTTCAGCAAAACACAACCAAGACAAGGAAAACTTTGTAAGAAAAATAGGTGGCAAAAAAGCAAAAGTGGAAAAATTTTTAGAGATTTTCAAACCATCTTAATTAAAAAGAGGTCTCTACAACCATCCTGGTGCTTAATTTCGTTACTTCCTTCTCTTTGGTTTGGAGTTGTTGCAGTTAAACAATCCAGTTTTGAAGCAATGCACCATTGAGGGAAAAAGGTGGAGTGACTGTATGTGTTAGCAGATTGGTGATTGCAAATTTGCTGGAAGTTGCAAGCATGTCGAGTTCATTCTTTTTCTCACCTGCATTTTCTCTGGAAAGGGTCACGGGGGCAGCAGCCCTAGGAAGACTCGAAATACCTCACGGTCAACAGCAATCTCGGATAGTTCTTTTGGTTCTATACCAGCATCTATAGTCTCTAAGTACAAAGGCAACTCAAATTAATTTTTAAAACGCAGTGCTTAACGTCAGGAAAGTAAGATCGAAACTACAAGGCATTCCGCAGCTCCAGAGGGTTTGAAGAGCTCCCTAGCTCAATGTGCCGCCAAGTTATGGCTGGACAAAGACTTGGCCAATATAGACTTTTTGCGGGACTTGAAGGGCTAATGAAAAACTATCCAAGAACAACGAGGCATCAAGCACGAAATATTGATATCGCTGTTTTGGAAATATTTTTATGACACTTAATTGTCCGTGCTTAATTCAACGAAACTAAAATCAGGTGTCATTGAAGTTTCACCAGTGCTTTCGTTAATTCCTTTCTTAACCCGCATATCATTGGCCGATGCGGACTGTAATAGCATTTATGGAAATTTGCAAAGAGACTTGTTAGAAAGTGCAGTCCCCTTGTGAAAAAATAAGGCTGATCGACGACTCAGCGCAACGCTAATCAACCTTTTGAGTTTTTCGTCAATTTTTTCTTTCGAAGAATACGAGGGCGGGATGAACGATGAGGCTCGTTGCAAGATGGCGACTGAACCAGCGCGACGGAACAAGCGTGGGCGAGAGGAGCTGGTGGAGAGTGAACTTTATGAAACCGACCATCGCTTTTCGAACAATGGCAATAATGCTGACGACGAGCTGCTTGAGCGTGAACTGCGGTGGGTGGCGAGGTTGTCGTTGCTACGTTTGTGCGATACTCCAACAACGCAGATCAGAATGAGCTGAATAACGCAGGATTTCGTTGCGGAATGAGCGAGTGCGCAGTAACGGCTTGAATTTTAAACGAACTTGAAAGAGTCACGACCAACTGTAAACCTTTCAAACTGATTGAAAGGATGATTGGCCGCAAAGTCTAATCTTCGCTTGGAGATTGTTCCGCAGCGTCACTCCTATACACTCCATCAAAAACCTGCTAGAATACAAACTCTCTAGGTCACGCCAAGGCAAAATTTTAAATCGAGAGCTGAAACTCGGGACTAGCCTTGGTCAAATGTGCTTAATGTTCAGTACGAGTCGTTGCAGATGTTTGGTGTCTAGAGTTCTTTGCAAAATTGTGTGAAACCTTTGCAACGCAGCCACATGTTTCATGCCATCTCAAAATTCTTGCAGGTGTTTAGTATAAGGAAGCTCTGCCATCTTCTGGTGAGCTTCTTGTCCAGAGTTATTTCTACTGACTACATTCTGTTTGAACAGTAGAAACATTTCTGCTTTGAAGTTAAAACAAGAAATTAAAATATTTCGGCAACGCTTTTGAGTTTAGAAACTCTACACCTGTCAAGAATGTAATTACACACACGAAAATTCTCATTTATACGCTAAACCATATTTAACCGTATACGTTAAAAAATAAAGTGTTTTTTCACGCAGTTTCATGGGCAACGCTATTTTTTTGTTTGTTAATTTTGGTGACGGCAATTGGCGGCAGGCCGAAGCCTGAATTGTGCTTCTTCCCGGGGCAGTTGAAGTGAACGTTCTTGCCCAAGGAGCGCTACGGCAATTCACTCAGTGGCCGTGGATCGAACAACCAACCTTCCAACTGGGAGACAGACTGAGCTAATGCCGCCCCCTATTGAAAGCGAACACGCCCGTAGGTCTGGCTAAAACTAAATGATTACGGTATTTTCATTAAAAAAAACGGTTACGCAATTACTGCTTTGTCTTTTTTCGCAGGTCCGAAACAACTGGCCCGAGTGTCAACAGGGCTTTCCAAAGAATAAAATACGACATGAGAACTGGAGCAAGATTTCGAGATCGGTATTTGATTTTGATTGAAATGATGTGCGCAGTTCTGTGTTTCCACACCGGCTGCACATTTTGATTCCGGACGACCTCGTTGATCAGTCAAACTATCCTTAGCTGTGCATTGCAAACTCTTGTTATAATTGACATGTAGATAAAAACACGGTTTATTAAGCTCCATTTAGCCTTTGTTTGCACCCTGACTATAAAACGCATATCCTGGATGTTCCCGCCTACGTGGCCTTGTCAAATTTCGTTTCTCAAAGTCAGACCTGGTCCAAAACAGGTGTGAAAATGCACACAAGGTTCTTTTAAAGTAGTTCATCCGCCGCTTGGACCTCGTTTTTTTTCTTTCGCAACAGGTTCGACGACCCGGCAATATCACCTAGCGGAAGCCTGCAGGAAAGCAGCGACCTGTGTCAGCCACGCGTGACCTCTGGAGAGCCTCGGAACCGGTCGCGAATCCAATATCGCCCGGCGCATTCAAACACAAGCGAGGGAGACTTAGATAGGAGCAGCGATGCTGCGAGCTCGTCGGACAGTTGCACTGCCATGGCAGGTAAAGAGCTTTAGGTATAGGTTTCCTCAGACTACTTCGATTTTGGCGATTGTCTTTGTAGAAATAAGACGGCATTTGAATATTGTGCTTTTTATGATCTAACCAGTTTTAATCCAGAGCTCTTCGAACATGTTGCAATTTTCTAAGCTGCGTCGTCTTTTATTCTTGCAGCCACTGACTGGCAAGTTTTACTTGCAACACAAACGTTAAACCTACTCTCCTCGCGTCAGTCAGCTAATCACTGATATTGTCGTTTCACAGCAGGGTAGTTGGGAACAAATTCCTATCTAAACAACTATCACACTCAAGTTTTAACTCAAAAGATGACTAGGAGGGAATTCAAGCGCCTTGAAGCACCATTTGAGTGTCATGAAGTGTTTCTTCGAAACAATGCAAAAGAAATCAAATTTTATGGCTGTTGGTATCAAAACAGACTTTGCTTTGAGAAAAATCGAGCATGTAAAATCGCCAAGTAAGCAACCTATAGGTCCTTTGCTATCATTTGCATGGTCAAGAACATGATTAATTCGCTATTGGTATGTTGGCCAAACTAGCAACAACTGTTCCAAGAGATGGTCTGCGCACTGCAGTAATTGGAGCAAACAGGATTGTAAAACTGGCAATAACCAAATGGCCTTGTCACGGCACTGTTCAAAGAGCCATGGCCCAGCCAACAAACCACCTATACACAAAGCATACACCGTTACTTTTGGCGAACAGCCAAGTTTTCACTCTCTGAATATCTGTGAAAATAAATGGTATCACCAACTTGACGCGCGAATTAAAATTCAGAACATGATCCTCCCCCATGTGAAATAATTCTTGCTACTGTTTTGCGTTCTTTGACACTATCCGACCTTCCCCAACGCCCAGTGTGCCGGCTTAACTTTCATCACAGCGTGTTTGCTCCCATAGCAACGTTTAAAGGCGAACTCATCGCAGGTTTTGAATGCGTCCCCTAGAGACTTGCTGCCATCGCATCGTTTGTTAAACCCAGGAATCTTCCTGCGTTCTTAGTCATTTGACAACCAGTCAGATTAATAGGTCGGAGGTATTTTTGACCACTGGCGTCAACCAGTTAGTTCCGAAGTTTTAGAGTAAACGTGTTTTTTAATTTTGTAAGTCACAGTTTCTTTTTGTCGCCACTTGATGCTGATACTGGTTGGGTTCGTGACGTCAGTCGGTTAGTTAAAATATCCTGATTTCTGAGCTTGTGTTATGATTTACTCATTTTAGTCTCGAGTTCGTTTGCTTTCTCTGCCCTTGGCTTAGCCTTCAAACTTTCCACCAGTAAGGTTTGCCTGCAATTTTCAGGACTGAGTATGTGTAATTTTACGTGAAATCGATGTCCTATTAAAAACTTGCTGATCGATTCCTTCCTTACACCCATTGTGGAGAGTACGAATTTGCTATTAATTAATTGGACAAAAGAGAAGAACTTTCCAAATTCCGTATAGGTTGATACAACTTATACGGATTCCGTATAGGTTTTCCAAATTCCGTATAGGTTGTTTCCAAATTCCGTATAGGGTGGTACAAGAGCCTGCCTGACTTGGTTTAGTATGTACAACTTCCGAATTCCGTTTGCTGTATTATTATATATAGTGTTTGTGGTTCATTTATCCACCGCCTGAAAAGGACACGGCATTGTTCACTGCGCCTTGTTTGAGTGGAGCGCTCACTGCTTTTCTTTTTCTGTCACGCGCAGCAACTGAAACAATAACCGAACATCGCGCAACGATGACATGTATGTGAACATAAGTGAAGTGCTTGCAACTTAAGATAAAATTGAAAAGTAAACAAGCTTTAAGTAATAGATGCCAAAAGAGGGGTAAGACGTATGTCTTTGGCGCGACATGCGTCAGCTAGGTAAGAATGTTGAATAGGCTGGTAATGAAGTCTGCGCTCGGCAGGGGCGAAGCCTCTTAATCTTATGCTATATTTTGGAAGATGTCATTTTTTACCAGTTATTAACCTGCACATGCAAGCGTAACCATCCAACGATGTTTATTGAAGCTCAGCCTGAACGACGACCGGAAGAGTCGGAAGTTCGGCTGTTTGAACGCTCACAAACTGAAACTGCGCTCATAACCTACTTTGCAAATACCCATTCCCAGAGTTTCTTCAGCATTTTCTATGCTTGGGCGCGTTCGTTACAACGTTAGTGTTAAGCAAATGTATCAAAAATTTGGATATATATTCTGAACTCCTTTCTTCAATCGCATCCCTGAACGCTGATATTGGATCTAACCACTGCAGGTCTTGCTCAAGTGTAAAAGATACAACGTCGAGGATGAAAAAAAATATGTCTTTTAGATAATACCAAAAAAGGCTAATAAAGTATTGAGCAGATTACATTCAGAATCTAGAAAAATGTGTGGCTTTCAACTTGTTCTTGGGTAGTTGAGTGAAGTGTCTAGTTTCAGGTCGGTTATATGTTTCAAATCAGTCAAAAACAGAAGCACAATATCATTTTATTTATGGGCAAACGACGTCGTTTCGATGGCGACCAGGCAACTTCAGAGTTATCTCTCCACGATACAATTTTTCAAAGCATCCTGAAAACCCCAGCTTTTGACAAAACCATGGCAATTTAATTGAATGTACATGTCATAACGTTGGTAAAAAAGTGATGGCACAATTCGCCACAGATGTACATTTACTGCATCGTCCGGTTGGGCTCCTCGGTCGTAAGCAAGTTGTGTGAAAAGTTTATTTATGNTCACTTTGTTTACGTTATTCCAGAAGAGGGAGTGTTCAACATGCTTACTCCCGAGACATCTGAAAGCGACATGGACTCGCGAAACTTAATCGACGAGTATCGCTGGCAACAAGACAAGCATCTGTGCTACCCGTGCACTATTGGCCAATGTAAGTGTCTTGCTGGACCGAGTTGTCCCTGCCCGTAGTTGGCCTCAGTTTAACAGGCTTCACAATAAGATTGTGACATGAAGTTCTACTACGATGGACTTAAAAACTTAAAGCTCGTCCCTAAAATATTATGGTGTTAAAGCACAAATTTTGATTTCTGCCCTGCTGCAAACCTGCTTCAAAGTGAGAAGTGCTGTTAAAAGCTTAGAAACTTAGCGCGAAGCTCAAAAAGAACCGAGGACTTCGGTGTTAAGGCAAAATTATGCGTGTGTGGTGTGATCTTGCGCACAGTGAGAAGAAATAAGGATCTGAAGGAATGGACTCCCTGGACCAACAAATACCAAGTTTGGGAGAGAACCAGTCACTTACTGGGTGAAACACGGCTAAGTGGTTGTTTAGTCTGTTAATTCCCGAATAGGGTGTTTGTAAGTGGCTCATGGTAAATATCTTCGCTACTTGGGTAACAGCTTTTCTTTAAATAGTATTTTTGCATACTAAAAGCAATGTTTATGTTACTGCTTAAGGTAAGCAGTTGGATGAGCACACCGCTATGAAGCTGGCAAGCTGGTCTTGACCAGCATTCCGTCGGTTTCTAGTAGCAGTGGTTATAATTTCAATCCCTTTGAAGCTTATAGCCCCGTCAAAACGCATGCCTCGCAAGAACAACTTGGACTTTTGTCGCAGGCAGCAGCTTGATGACTGTGCTGAAAAATACTTTTCATGCGTACATGGTCTGTTTTTTTTTACTTCAATGCATGAATGCACTGTTTGTTTTCGAGTGCTTATGGGAAGTAGCGCTCGCGTTTGGAAGATACGTTTATGTTTGTGGCATGCAGGCGTGTAGATATGGATTCGCTGTTAGATCAATGCCTTCAAACATAAGCGGGCTGGTTTATCTGACTCCTGTGGATACGTATTTAATAAAGCATTGCCGTATATTTCTTCAGTTGATTCAATTTATGTTTGCTGTGTCCAGCAAAGCTAGTAATCTTAAATGCGAGACGTGGAACAGGAAGTTCCTGAATCAAGTGGCCGCTTGGCTTTTGTACAGAAGTGTCTTTCAAGGATTTCAGGTTTTTGTATAGCAAGCTCAGCGTTGTGGACGAGGTCATGCACGAGTATGCGTCGTAGGCATTTCTAAGTTCCGGGAGATAACGATTTTTTGTTATACTTCTGAAACTTTCCCTAATAGAAATTTTTCTGATTATTCCATTTTGAAGCAAATCATATTGCACAATTGATCACAGCTACCCTTTATTTTCCCACGACGTTACCACTTCATTTATGGTAAAGACAGTGTTTTTTGACAAGCCGATTTTTTAAACTTGCTCTTGAAATAGAAGTAATGGCCAAAGCAAACAAACATTAAATATTCGATAAAACGTTTCCTTGATATATATATTACCACCATTAGCACGGTGAAGAGTGAAAAACTTCCTGGTATTATGCTTGTCCTAAAACCTCGTGAAAATCTTGTCCGCTCTTGTGAATTCCTTTTCATCAAACCTTACCCCAGGTAGCTTGGGGAGGGATTATTAGGATCATCACTGATGTTTAAATCAGCCAACTGCATACGTTTATGAGTTGCACACCAGCTGCAATGTTTTCATTGCAGGTTCCAAAGGCGTGGAGGAGTCTGAGGAGAACACGATTACAACCAAGATCATTACCGCTGACTACGACAGCGAAGCACCGCAGACCCTGACAGATACTACAAGTGCGTGCAGACAGCAGTAGAGCACGCAGCCGGAGCTTGAAACACAAACGTGCCTTTGAAGACGTGAATCGCGATCTGTTGTACTTTCAAACCAAGCAGTTTCTGGATGTAGTAGTAATTACGTTTGGTGAACTAACCTATAAGCTGGGCTTTCGGAAACCAACTTTCGTGCAGTTTTTATAGCATATATAATTTTGGAAACCCGCAAAAACAAGTTATTTAAAGTAACGTGAAGCTAAGAAACTATAGCGACCTCAACACTGGTGTGCGTTTGACGGTTAACCAGGCTTCTTTCCCAAGAACGAACCTTTCAAAACGAATCTGATCCAATTTGATTATAACAAGCAACTTAAATAAGAGTCATACCTGAAAGAAAATGATAAGACGGATATCGCAAACACACAATAAAACTCTTTTTCACTTCTCTAGTTTGCTCTGAGACTTGCCAGTCAAGTCTCCACACGCGTCAACATCGCTCCAGGCAAAATACAGTCGTGTAGTGTGCACCGTGTTCGTGACGCCACTTTGTTCGCGAGCAAGTTAAAGCTCAGCCTTGGTTAGCGAAGTCAGCCACCTTTTGTTTTGCTTTTACTGTCCATCGAAAACAGTCGGGTTTCTAACTTAAAAATCTGAATCTAAAAGCCAAAGATGGGTAATTGTCCGTGGATTGTTGCTTCTGCTTTTGTTCTGCTGACGTCAGCCTTACCTGCGCAAGCCAAAAAAGACGACAACACAGGCAAGTTGTTTTTACTAGTTTGTTATGACATTCCAGTTTTATGCTAACATTAATCTTTAAAATAAATCTGTCTGCTGAGGCCTTTGCTTGTTTAGGTCGCGTTGTTGAAAAAAAGTGTAGTGATTGCTACCATTTGTCAATAACACATGGTGATGACTTTCAGCAAACCACTGGCAACTGTGAGGGTAACTGATTTTGTTGCAACGTGCAGTTCCCACATCAAAATTAATTTACACTGTTTTCACCAGTCGTTGACTCTCGCATAGAAGTCTCCATAGATGTACAGTAAGAGCAGGCAAATGTTTGGGGGTGCAAAGAATTTTTGCCCAATTTTTTTAAATCAAATCACTTCAAGCACCATTTTTGGCCCAAATTTCCCCTAACGTGCCTGAATAGAACAAAATAAAAACATGACCTCCAAAAAAACGTCTGCCCTTTGTGGGTGTCATTTTTGTAAAATCAAAGCACATACAACGAGTTCGCGAAGGTATTCACACATTTTGCCCAAATTTCCACAGATTTTGCCCGGATTTTCACTAAATGAAAAGTTATGGGGGTGCGCTTGCATCCCGCCTCCCACATCAGTGGAAGTCTCTACTGTATGAACGTTCATGTCTTTCAAACAAACAAATGTCCTGCATTAAATTCAAGCTTTCAATCTCGGGTTAATCAGTCCAGGAAAGAAGCAGTGATCAAACAAGAGTCTGTAGCCACAGTGAGCCAAGCCTGTGCATATTCATTTTTCGGTGTGCAGAAATCTGCTTGACTGCAGCTGCAGTTTACAGTTGGGCTACCACAAATTGTCTTCAGGTGTAAGTACCACAGGATTCTACGCCAGACAATTTAGACACGGCTGCCAGTACAGCTAATTTGCCATTGTGTTTTTCTTTGGAAATCTAGTTGTTTCCATCCGTTTCGAATTCTTTTAAAACTTTTATGTAAAACCAATGCTATTTTACAGCTGTGGCTCAACCTGACTGGACGTTGATCTTATCGATATTCATTATTTCTTCCGCAATAGCTGCTGTGTTCGGAATTGTTAGTCTCACCGTCAAACCAAAGCTGCAAGTGCCAGTTTTCAGTCGCCCTGCTATCCTGGAAAGTGATTCGAACGTGGATATGAGCGTAATGCCTGAAACAGACGAGCCAGTAATGACGACATACCGGCAGTACCCGATGGATTACGGCCAGGAAAGCTACCAATTGAACCAGATTCGCCCACAGTACACCACGGAAAGTTACCAGCGACACCAACAGCAACAACCAATAATGGTGACTACGCAGAGAATGTGAGAGTTTCAAGGGTTCATTTTATTTCTTCAAAAGAAAGGTTCTGGTTTCTGTTTTCCAGCTGTAGACCCTGCCAATTGAATATGCGGACCCATGTTTCGCAGCAGTTTTTAGAGCCTCAGCTGTATCGGGTTGCGTCTATCGATTTTGAAGTTGGCGAACTTTTCGAAGATGTAGATGGAAAATCACGCATGGCTGTTACGTTTCCCCCACTGAGCTAAAAGTACTCGAAGGACATTTTCCACTGCAATGATTCCCGAATTCCCGACACATTCATTTCTTTGAACCAGGCCCGCAACCAGCTGGGGTCAATCGGACAATTGCCCCGCACCCCGAAATTTTCACAAACGTACGTATTTGTTAGGTGCAGCAACAAGTTACATCATTTTACCCCCCACCCCGAAAATATCAGTTGGTTGCGGCCCTGCTTTGAACCCAACTTTGCTTTAGCTTGCAAAACAAGCACCCTGAGAGAACAGCGAACTGTTTGTCACGATATACCGGACAAAGCGGAACAGATTGCGACCGTCACATGCTAAATAAAAGGAACCGTGCGGTGCGACAGATTTCTACCGATTTTTATTCAAGTTTTATTTTTCGTTGTGATGAAATCGAACTGCACGTGTTTCATTTTTCATTGGTTTGATCTTTCTCACACTCGGCTCGCTTATGTCAACAAACTCGGTTTGACTCTTCGTACATGAAGGCTACACTCTAGAGCAGGGGTTCCCAACCTTTCTTCGACAATGTACCCCTTCAGCATTTCGGTAGATGAACATGTACCCCTAAAATTTACTATGCCAGAAAACGGAATAAAATAACAAAAATTCACTGAATTTTTAATAAAACTTTTCGATTTTGGAATTATAAAGATAGCCTCCGTTTTTATGTCTCTTTTTAGTTAATATATTTATCAATTAGCATATGATGATTTTTTAAAGTAATATTCACCAAGTGTTTGGAAATAAATAATTTATAAATATATCATTCCGTTCTGTTGCTAACCTTAAATTTACCCCTTCAGATAGCCAAATATACCCCTAGGAGTACATTTACCCAGTCCTGTCGCCACGGTGCAGCTTTGGTGGGATTATCCCCCCCAAACAAAGCTGCAAGCCCCCCCAAATTGAAATGTGAAACACTATAAGTTAGTGGAATTTTTGTCAAGTTTGAATGTTAAGCCCCGCCTGCACAAACGTAAAGCCCCCCTATTGACGACTTTTTGGCGACGGTTCTGCATTTACCCCAGGTTGGGAAGCCCTGATCTAGAGTCTAGATCAAGAAATTCTTAAGATTCGGATTCGACAGTATCAACTGATGACTTGTGTTCATCTTAGCTGCACGCTTTATGAGTTTAAGTAGATTGTGCTTACGTCTCCTAAATTCCCTCTCAAATTTGAGGTTAGAAGTTGTGTTTGCTGCCATATTTCTGTGACATTTATTTGACCTACTGTTTTGTTCTTCCATATGTAACACAAAAAATGAACTTGTTCTAAACAGTCAGCGTTGAAGGACGGATAGTTACATATTAAAAGCTAGTAAGTAGGTCCTCAGGCCGGGACGAAGTTGTTTGGGAGTGAATTGCAGCAGTGTAAAAAGACGTTAAATCTTGCAGAAAACAAACACTGCGACCGCCTACACTTAAAGTCTCCAGCTGAAAAAAGTCAGTGTGACGTATCAAGTTAACTGAAAACGCGCTTTGCTGATTACGGTTTAACATCTCTACAGAAAGTTTAAAAAAGTAAGAGGCGATAAAATGTTCAGCGGTTTTAAATTTATCTGGTGTGATTATAGTTATATGCGCCGACAACAAACTTCACCAAACTGAATAAGACGACCGTAAACTTTGCTGTTTGCCAATGCAGCATTTGCTGTCTAATAAGCAGCTGTGCTGGTTCACAGCGTTCATGACTGCCAGGTTCAAATTCCAGAAAAAATGATAGACACAGGATGCCCCGTTACAACTCTCATCCCGCTTGACAGTAGAATGCTAGAAAGTCAAGTCATCTCGTCCAGTGTAAGCCGTCACTGATGGCAAAAAAATTTAAAATATCGTCTAAACAACTGCATATATGTTTCACATCAAAAGCACAATTGCAGTTTTTTGTTTAGAAACAATAAGGAAACACGTCTAATTGACAGAAAAACACGTCCGAATCGCTTAGTGAGCCGAATCAACCGCTTTTTTAAACATAATTATCTACTGCATCTTTCAGTCTATGGGAACAGAAACAACAAGATATTGAAGAAACTTGTCAATGCACAGTTATAAACGAAAAAAGATATTCTGCTATGGGAGCGGAATATAACCCGTTCCGCAATCCCTTGACTCCGCTAACAACTAAATTTATCCGAAAATCTGAGTCTAATTTCCAAACTAAATCTGTTGTTGCCATGCAGGAGTGCACGACCTGCGGCTTTCGATTAAATTTTATGTGGCCGTGCACATACAATGTATAATATACTTTATGGCGGCCGCAGATTAATAAAAACTCTTCGTCTACTGGATGAGGATGCTTAGTAGAAACACGGCCAAACAGACGTGTGGAAACAGGCTAGGCTCAGTGTGTAGAAGCAGACTACCATGAAGTTACAGGCGGCCGTAACTCATAAAAATAAACGTAATGCTCTCGGCAATAGGGTAAAGGTTATGCATCTCTGTTAAAATGGATAGTTTGAGTTTCAAGTAAACTATTGCCACAAGCAAAACCTGTTTGATTCGCACAACGAAGATAATAATCAGACTTTAAGGTTGAAATATTTTGTTAAGCAGGGACCGAGTTTAAGGGTTTGGACGGGACATGTCCCCCCCCAACCTTTGGACAAAGGGGACACAATATATTTTGTATCCCCCAATATCTTGTGATAAAAAGCAATGTACATGTTTATTTAATTGCATTTACATTACGAAACTAAATTATTTGAATCTCAGCGATGCATGTTCATAAATTCTACTTTAACGTATTGTTATTTTTTAACAGAATAATTGAAGTGTTGTGCTTGTTTTATCTACTTTGACAAAGAACTCTTCAAACGCTAATACTAAGGTTTTGTGTACTTAGCAACGACGCAAATTCCTACTAATCATTGTCAAGTACTAGCACCAAGGGCGTGCGAAAGGGGGGGGTTGGGGTTAAAACCCTTCATTGAGCTTGATATTTTACAAAAATTTTATTACCTGCGCAAAGAAGATTAATTGTTTTCGCATACTTTTTGCTTGTTAATTTGCCAACTTATTGCGAGTGCCACGGAATGAATTTGCATGCAAATTTAAATGAACATTGTAGATGGGCCAAAAAAAAATAATTAGGATTTGGTGGGAATCTGGGTTATCGTCTGCATTCAGAAACCATCTCACCACTTTTTGCCGACGTTTCGTCCACTGTGCATGTTTAAGATTGTGTTCCGCGATAGTTCACTTTATCCGAAACAGTTGTCTTTATTTTGTCTTTTAAGGCTGATCAGTGCAAGCGCTGACCGCATTGGCTACATTACCAATTTCTGTATCATGATAGAACTGTTGCATGAGCTCAAATACAGCAGTTATTAACATAGAAGCATTCAGGCATTTGATAATGTCTCAGCAGGGAAAAAGGAAAACTAAAAGTTTGCTGGACGTCTATAAATAGAAAAAAATCGAACGTTTCTTGCGTACTTTATGCGCATTCTCAACTCTTGTGTAGTTTAGCATGATTCGATCTTTCAAACCGGGTTGTGAGTCAGCCAGTCCAGCTGCACTTTTTCTATGCTCGACTGCTCATATTCGACAAGACATTATAGCACAGTCTCATTTTGCAGTTATAAATTGCTCTGACGCATTGATGAGTGTGTTTTATTCCCCTGTTTTAACGCACAGCCTGATATTTTTGCAGCGTTGAGTGTATTTTTTTCCGATATCCTAACTTGGAGCGCTAATAGTTTATACTCAGTGCAATGACACATAAAATAAGGGGAATGGATGTAAAAAATATGCAAATTATGTCAATAAACTTCGCCAAAACGTTAGTTTGGAAACATGAATATGATGTCAAATTGTGACGTCACAAACAGCGCACACCAAATACAAATGACCACCATATGACACTGAATGAAACCTCTCCCGTGAAAGTTTTCTGCGTACGCCACTGACTAGCGCAGTACTATGCAACTGCCATAACACCATGGGCGTAGCCAGAAGGCACTTGGGCCATGGTCCCCAAAATAAGTTTGTCCCCTCCAAAGTTTTCTAACAAACTCGGTCCCTGTTGTTAAGTACGTTTCCTATAATATTTCCTGAATTACAAAATAGTTGTTAGGACGTATGAACGATCAACACCATGGATGTAAAACGTCAGTGCTCCATGACACACTCGTGAAACTCAATAGCGGCTGAAATAAGAAAGCTCAAAAAAGCAGAAAAACTGATTGGCTATTCCGTCAACCAATCGCACTCGTAAACGAATGCAGAACAACAGCAAGAAATCCGTTTCGGGCATCGAACAAGGCTGCATATTACCACAATTACTTGCTGATATATTGCTGTTATAGTCATTAAGCGCTAATAACGTATGGGCTGATCGCAGTCAGATGGGTTGTGTTATTATTGGTAGTGTTAATTTAAAATTTTATTGTTACTCTCGTCAAACGTTGGACCAACCTGTATCTATGTCCTTTTGCTGTCTATGTTAATAGAATAATTGTAGCTAAAAACAGCAATTTGAGCTGAAAAAGCATAACCAAAAATGTTGCGAAATGGTTATCTTAAAATGGGCCCCAAATAATAGGCCTACTAAATATAGGCTAATGCCGAAACGTGATTTCAGCTGGAACATTGGTTCAAAAGTTTTTCAAATTTTTGTTTGTTTACCATTAGGTGGCGTTTATGTAAATGCGCAGACGATAGTGTTTGCCTCTTTCAAGTGAAGGAAGTATAGAAACAAGACCAGTGTCTATCCCACCAGTTTACACTAGGGAAAATTGAAATGTTACAATGAAGTATTTCTTAAATGTTGTAGTTCCAACAACGTGGCACGACAGTTTGTCAAACTAAAGAATAGGAGAAAACAATTATCCGACTAACAAATATTTTTTAAACAGTGCTTGTGACATTCGCCAGTTCTTGCTTAAAATGCAAGTCATGATTGGACAAGTTTTTAGGAAATTTGCATGCATGCATGCAGTGATCTTCAAGAACCACAGGGCCATGTAATAGCACATCCAAAAATACGTCTTTTCCTCTTTAACTCAAAGGGAAGACAGGACAACGGCCTCACCATACTAATGTGTTTCAAATTCCCTGCTTCTGTGCAATTCCAAGGCATATAGCCAAACAAAAGACTGATCAACCTTGCAATGCAATCATGCGCTTGCTCCGTGGCCCCCTTCGCATGTGTTTCAGCAACGATAAGAAAGTCAGCAAAATTTTATCTTGACCAACAGGAGTTTTCATTTCAGATCAGACTAGCATTTTGTGCTGTCACGGATAATCATAAGCGAATCGTGTACAAGTCTGATTTATCTGCGTGTTTGGCTGTTTACCCATGCACTTGGAAAACGAAGTAGGTGAAGTTAAAATTTCTAACAGGAGTTAAGTGAGGGTTAGTTTTGCTTTTTTCCAAACTTTTATCTGGAAGCATGTGCAAGGCACACAAGGTGGAATAATCTGTGAAATATAGCAAACATTTTAAGAAGAACAATAGATTCAGAACCGTGGCGGGAAGGTGTTCAATAGGGGACTTGAAATACTGAAATTTTGATAAAAACTCCACTGATTTATGTTGTTTCATATATTTCAATTTAGGGGGACCTGGAGCTTTGTTTGGGGGACTAAGCCCACAAAAACCCCTCCGTGGTGACGGGACTGACTAGATCGGAATTAAACTTTTTATCGGTGATTAGCTGTGAAGATGAATATTTCAATACGCATCAATGGGGTACTTTTTATATGTTATTAAACAAGAAAACAGTACAAAATTTTCGATGAATTCCATTCCAATTTTTAGTTTTCCGCATAAAAATGGTTGGATAGACACCCGTTTTGTTTCTGAACTTCAATTAGCCAGCTGCAGTTCCTTTGCTTTCTCACCTACTAAGCCGCCATCTAGTGGCGAACAACCCAAAAAGATGAATTAATTTTTACGCAATGCTTCAATTGAAACAAATTTTCGGCGTTATATTAGCCTATGTGGTGTACATTTTGTGGTACAAAAGTGTTATTAGCATTAAGTGGTGCACAATTTCAGATAACTAACAGGAAATATTTTGCTGTACACTTTTAATCTAAAAGCTCATTTACCTAAAGTTTATTTTTTACGAATGGGGTGCATATACAGTTCCTTCAAAATTAGTGGCACTCACGCTCTAGCTCGCTGAAAAACAGGTTTCATTTTTAGGGCAAATTTTTACTGACATAAAAACTCAAAAAAACTGGCTTAAAATTCAAAATTGACGTTGTTGACCTAACGAAGAATCGACTAAGTAATTTAATGTTTCTTGAGTTTTTATCACTAAAACGAAAGCTGAATCAACAAAACTACGAAACGTCTGCTCAAGATGCAGCGTAATTTATTGTTGGGATATTGTGTTAAGTTCATCAGGAAAGTTTTGAAATGTGGATTTTAATTTTGGATGCACGGGGAGCTATAACTTTTAACATCACAAGTGAACAACGCAAACCGTAGCCTGCTGATCTCACAAATTACAGTACAGCAAGCCAAAATCGTAACACGTATGTTACCGTTACGTCACTCTTCCGATAGTTGATCCTACTACACCAGTGGCGGATCCAGACCAGGCGTTTGGGGGGGCAGTCAAATTGGGGGCGCCAAAAATGTCTTCACTTCCTTAAATACCAAGGTTGTCTGCGACAATCGCTGTGCGTCACACAAAAGAGGTTATCTTTTGTAGGTCAAAATGTGGCTATTTTTGTTGGTCGAACTATGCTATTTTTCAGGGAATAACCGCAGTTTGAAAGCGCTTTATATCATTAATTCAGAAAACGTTTGAAATGGATCCCAAACAGTGGGCCTCGTTTTTCACAAGCTACACAGATCTCGTATATCTATAAAATGTATTTGAAAGGTTTAAAAGTATGCGGCGCGCAAACGTTTACCACTGTTTTGGCTATCCCTAGCGACATCAGTGAAGAGCAGTGTCTGAAACGCATTCCGACCTGTTTAGAAACAGAACGGTTCTTCTTAGACTTGCAAGTGACAACTCATTTCCCACGATAGGACTCAAATATAAAGCTAAATGACGATCATGTTTCCAAGCCAAGCTTGTGCATTTACATGTACATGAAAGACTTATTTATTGCTGAAGCGACAATTAAAAAACAACACGTGAATGAAATGCATTTGCCAGGACACTATTCCCATTTTAGGTAGCTTTGTTGACTATTGTAAAAAACGATCCTATATTCTCATGATAGATTTACACTGGGCCTTAAAGCATATTGCCCCAAAATAAATTTAACGCTACTTACTAAGGTAGATTTTCAATCAAGTCTTTAAATACCGTTTCACATTTTTCGACACTGGATTGCTGATGTGAAGAAAAAAACATCAATCCCACTACACCAAGTTATTAAAAAAAGTTGTGACACTTTTCAACAGTAGTGGAAGCAAGCGGGCTGAGCCCCCCAAATTCACAATCAATACCTCCAAAGTCAAGCTCTAGTCTCCCCATGAAGTCATTTTTCTCCCCATGAAGTTAGAGTCTAGTCTCCCCATGAAGTCAGAGTCTTTCCGGCATCACGTCGGAGTTGCTCTTGGGATGTTGCGACATCGTGCCTGGTTGGTTCTGCATCACGTCGGCTTTTAAGTGAGCGCCCTACAGCCTCACGCCGAGACATCCCCTCAGCTTCCAGAGATTTCGAATGCTGCATTTGCAGAGCAGCTTCGGTCAGCTCATTGGTTCTTAAACTGGGTTCGATCGAACCTAAAGGGTTGGACGGAGCCGTTTCAGCGGTTCGATGAAGGTCATCTGAAACGTGCCACCCATTTTTACTTTCTACTTTATGTTATATTAGGCAAAAATGGAGTTGGACAAACGCTTGGAAAACTACGTAAGGGCTCGGTGTGTTTGTAAAGTTTAAGAACCACTGGGTCAGATTTAATGTAACGCGAAGCCGTCTCTTTTTGCTTCTGTTAAAGCTCGAAGTGGATCGTGACACACAGAAAATAGGGCTGCTTGCGTTTCAGCATTTAGTCGATCGTATCAGGAGTCTTAATTCAATTCACCAATAGGGAGTTAACATTTCAACCCACTGTACGACAAGTCGATCAACGCGTTGTTTACCATCACAATAGGCTCTTTTCGTGGACGGAAATTCGGGCAACACATCTCTGTCTATCAGCTTGAAAAGCTTCAAAAAGATCGCATGTGCGCAATAACTATTTCATGCAATGAAAGATCATTGATTTCGCTCGGTGGCGTTTCTTGCGCATCTAGATATTAAAAAGTAATTGGTGCACCGTTGCAAACTGGTTGGTATGTTTGAGCCTTTCGTTCAACGGGCACGGCATGAGCTTTTGTGAAGCTATAGGAAACAGACCAGTAATCGATCCAAATGGTGCAAAAGCAGGTGTAACTGTCACCGAATTGGTTGGAGTTGACAATACCTGGCCAGATGGAGTGGGCGTCGCGAGTATATGAAGCAAGGCCTTGATGTCGGCTTGTTACCTTTCAGTGGGTTTCGGAACCGTTCTTCTTGAGCCTTCATCTCTTCCCGTTGTTGCTCAAGTTGCGATTCCATCGATTTGACAATCTTCTCAATTACGTGGCGCCATGGTTCTCAAACTGTGCGTCGCGACGCCCTGGTAGGTTGTTTTAATTTTCTAAGGGAGTCGCACAAAAGTAAACTCAGTGTAGTTTTATTCATTGAGGTAATAACAGTAAAATTCAGTAGTATAACTTTACCAAAGAAACGTTATTACTTAAGTGCAGTCAGGACGACAGCAGATAGCCTATCTACTATCTCATGAATACACAACTGCAGTTATTGTTTAGTAAACATTGTTTACTAATAAACGAACTGCACAATTTTAATTTGCTTTGCGTAAGACAAATGAAGGCTGCAGTAGTCAGTTATAAAAATAATCAACATGCTGATTTCTTAGCTCAGCACGAATTTTTTATTGAAATTTGACTGAATTAAATAAACTCAACGTTTCTTTGCAAAGGCCGGATAAAAATATGTTTGACGTATCAGATAAAACTGCGGCGTTCATTAAAACAGTTATCTTTGTGGAAGGAAGATACAAGCAAATGTGTCTGGAAGTTCTCAATGGTTTACTTTCTTGTATGATTTGCTTGAAAAAAAATATGCGATGCTGCCTTCAAATTTACAAAGTGTATTTTTGCAACATCCATCTAAGTTCGAGTCGATT
>JGI24021J15306_10002747_pt1 | contig 19324 bp, 18 predicted proteins | sample Ectturendosymbi1_FD_15306 | JGI IMG/M metagenome (IMG submission 15306)
AGGAGGCGCGGAGGCAGCAGCTCTGGGCGGTCTGGAAACACCTCATGGTTTTCAACAACCTCTGAAGTACTGCAGGCTGTACTCGAAGGTGCGTCCAAACCAGGTCGCAGATGTAATCACCTGGTCCTTGGTCGACCTCTGGGCCCTATTCCCGTGGGTGCAGCTAATAGTGACCCTAACCTCCCCTAACCCCTATTTCGCCGCCCATCATTTTATGTATAACTGCCAAGTTACATAGTTGGATAACCGGTCGAGCCATTTGCGAAACAACCTTTGTACGAAACAGGAGCATCACGAGAAAACGTCGGCACTTGCACATTTGTACAGAAGAGGCCTTGCATTGCGTCTACTGGCTTTAGCAAATATTCAGCAATCTATTTATGCGAAAAGATAAGACTATGGCTTTGCGCTATCACTTCTTTTGAAATACGAACGATGCGACGGTCAGGCATGACGTCACATAAATTACAGGAGCGAAACACACCGCACGAATGGAAAGTCCACTAAGATTATAGCACTTATTGAACGTCTGGTAGCCCCAGGAAAGATCGGCGAGGCAAATCATGTTGGCTGTACCCATGGGAAAGCGGCCCAGGGGTCGAATAAGGACCAGTTGGCGTGATTATATTTACGACCTGGATTGCACCGTCTTCGTGTGGAACCAGCACGACTATCAGAATTTGGTGAAAGCATAAGAGGTGTTTCGAGTCTTACTAGAGCTGCTGTCCCAGCGACTCTCCAAACAGGAAAATCGTGTATGAACATGAATGAATGAGCCTATAACAATCAAGTGAAAACAGAGTGATCTGTGTGAGAGTCGTGTGAGCTCTATTGCTTCTTAATGCCATAATCTGCAACTTTGCGTGTTAGCTGTTTTGTGGTCTTGCATTCAAACCGTCTAAGAGACGGCAACGACGATACATTGACCGTTTCTCCCTAATACCCCTTGTTCTACTTCTACTGCACTATGTAGATTTCTGAATATTTTCTCAGGCTACTTTCGAGGGGTGGATAGAGATAATGGCTGATTCATCAGACGTGGCAGGGGTTGGGAATCAACCAAGAAGAGAGGCGTCGCAATATTACACAATCTTTTATGTGGTGTTTGTGCTGATTGGAGCCTTCTTTATTTTGAATCTCATCGTAGGCGTCATAATTGAAAGTTTCAACGAGCTCAGCTCCAAAGTAAGTGTTTAAAGAACTTTAACTGATTATTTAGCAAACTACATTTTTCAGGAAAAGGTTAGTTTGTATCTAAAAGTGTCAGTGAAAGTGATATCTTACACAACTGCTTGAATTTCATACATTTGCTTATTAATAACATTAAATTATCTGCGATGTTTTTCAAAGTACAACGCGTGTGGTATATTTACATGGACTGTTACTTTGTATTTCTCAACATTTGGAATTACAAAAAAATGCAGACACCGCTTAAAACTGGCTATTTATATGACACACGAAATAACAGTGTTAAATCACAGCAAACTATAACTTTTTGTGAAGTTTTTGAGTAGGTTGTGCGTGGCTTAGTAATTTTTCAGTGTCTTATTACAGACGACACATTCTTGTGTTGTAGAATTTCATTTAACCGACTATTATTTAAAGAAACTCACCTGAGTTAACAGCAACATCACTTTCCACAACCACTGATGATGTAGATGCTGTGTTGAGTATGCTTGAGTTCACCGCAACATGTTCTACTTAATCCACCACTCATAGGTGTAAGAGCATGCAAATTTTTGGGGATGCAAAAGATTTTTGCCCGAATTTACCGAAACTTGCCTGGAAAGTTTTGTGCGATTTTTGCCTACAAATTTTCTCCCACAAAGATCATGATGACCTTTTTTGGTGTGACCTCCTAAAAAGGGGCTTATATGTTTTTCGCAAGCGTTGGGCGTCATTTTGTGAAGTGAAACAACGCTGGGCGCCATTTTTGCCCGGATTTTCAGAAATTTTGCCCAGATTTTTGAGAAATCCAGAGTTTTGGGGGTGACATTCTAGGGACCCGAATCGGGTCCTAAACCCCCCTTCCTACACCACTGCCACCACTCACTTTTCTTTTTCTTTGTCCATGCAACAATACGTGGGCTTCTTTCAGTTCGGCTGTTCAACAACGTAACATTGCATTAATCCAGGTTTTTTTTAAGGCGTATTAAGGACCTGATTCTGGTCCCTAGAATGTCAAATCGGGTCCCTAGAATTATTATCGGGTCCCTAAAATCAGAGAAAATCGGGTCCCTAGAATCAGAGAAATCGGGTCCCTACAGATCCATACCGGGTACCTAACATTTTCCTTAAATAAAACTCCATTAATCAGCAGGATTTTAAGATTCATTTGGAACAAAATGATTTTCAGCGTTACTTTATTCATAAATATTTACAATATGGAGTGGAAAACGATTTNAACATATGTGATGATGAACCTGACTAAGTCCACTCAACCCATCCTTCTGCTCGGTCAGTAGGCTGCATACTGCTTATATTACTCAATCGAAAAACTTAATGCAACACACTCTAGCTACCACGAATATTTCCAAAATATGTGAAAACTGCAAATGTTCAATATTGCAACGTTAAACCAATTTCTTACGGTGGCTTGTACTTGTCTGCAACGCATTTTGCTTCAGTAAACCATATAACCGCCTCGCCTTGCGCAGATTAAGCGTAATACTCAGAGCAAAGAACATTTACTTATTGCTATAAACTGTTTTCTTTACGCTATAATGTAGCTCGCCGTAGGCAGGTCTGCAGCCTAAATAACCCCTGGTCCTTCGCAGCCTCCCACTCCCGTATGCGTTTTGTAAATCGGTCTAGTTGGAAGTCATCGTAGCACTGCATCATAATAACCGTTATGGCGTCATTCATGCGTGTGCCCTTTATGGTTGTGTTTCATCAAATAAAATGCATTAGCGCCATCACGTGTATACTTTTCTACTACCACCACGTATGTATATTGGTGTTCTTTATGTACTTATGTGTTCCGTGTTACTGCGATGCATCTTAAGTTTAGTGCGTTACGTGTGGGAGAGAATACGTTACGCAATATATCAAGCATCACAAAGTGATTGCAATAGGTTTTAACAGTAATCAGACTGCACAAGGAATTATGTAAAACCTTTGAGCTGACATTCACTTCCAGCTAACACTTTTCTTTGACAGACAGAAATAATTAAATTCCAGTGTGTATGCACTGGTTTTGCGTTATTTTCAAAACTTTCAACAGTGCAAGCAGTGAGACCCTTCTGAATTCAAAACGTAAAATGTCTTCTTAATTTCGCTACTGTTGGAAAAAAGCTGCATTGTTTAGAAGGGCGTTTGGCAAGCATAACTCTTAATCTTTTTTTCGGTTCATTTAATATCAATCTACACAGAACTAATACGAGCAAAGAGTAAAATGTTAAAGTACTTAATGTTATTGGTAACTTTTCCTACAAATCTGAATTTTAAGCGCAATTTTGTAGACATTCTTGATGGCAACGAGAAAATTTCGGCAGGTTTTCAGAATACTAAACAATTCCGTTGCTTGTTCGATGAACAGTGGCAGCTTGACGTGATAGTGTTTTGGATAATCGCACATTTTTGCTATAGAATGCAAAACTAGGATTTGTTTTACTCAGGATACTTAAAAATATATCTTCACAGTAGGTGCGAGGCGCTATTCTGGAAGCTGATAACGGCCTTAGCTATGAGCTAAGTTTGTCAATTTTGGCGATTGCTTATGATTGATGGACAATGTGCTCTTTATCAAAAAGAATTCAAAAAACGAAAAAAGCTTGCTGAATAAACCTTAGCCGGTGGGTACGCGCACTTCTTCAAAGGTTATAGCTGTTTGTCGCTGTTGTTAAAATTTCCAAATGCGTAAAAACAAAGATACGTTCGTTCATGGGGATCGACATTTCGACTGTTAAATATTTCACAGGGGAGGTTTTCAAAAATGCTGAATTGGTGAAGGCCAAAATAAAGGTCCACTAATGATTTACTCCGCAGTTACAAACTCCAAAATTTTTACAACGTGTTTCTAATATGTAAATGGCGAGTACCAGGTTTTCAAATAAAACACAGAAAACGAACATCAGATAATTTTACCAAATTATATCGCATATGCAGCACGAAATGATAGTCAAGTAGAAGTCCAAGCAATGCATTACCTTTGTATCTTAGCCTGTACGTCAGCATTATTTCTTAAAATTTCTGGCAGGGTACTTGCAGTTTAAAAAAAAACGCAGGACACTAACTGCAATTGCAGTGCTGCATTGAAAATTTTCCATTGAATACCGACAGTGTTTGGAATCGAACATGCAGCAAAGTTTTGATTACGACGCGCGTTCTTTGTAAAAATTTTCAAAACCGTTCGTGTTATTGCCTATCGTAACACTCCAGGTTCACTTTAATAGCCATTCGCCATGTGATTTCAGAATAATGACTCTACAGCTGTACAAGCACTGCTCACGCCGGCTCAGAAAAACTTTTACAAAACAATGAAGAGCATGCTGAATCGCAAACCGAAGAAATCTATTCCTCCTCCAAAGGTATGATTGCCTTTTATTACTTAAAGAAACAAAGGCACTAGATTTTTAGCTTCAGGGTCATAAAAACGAAGCGAAGCCACCTTTTACAAAAACTGGTGACGCTCACAGCATCACTGGCGTCACGTGAGAGCAGAAAGACATGAGTCCGGGGGCAGGATCCCTGGGCTAAACGAAACAGCAACCTGTTTCTTTTAATATGGCATAGTGATTAAATAAAAGCGTTTGAAGTTAGTCTGCAGATTTCGATAGCTGATTGTGCTTTGCGTGAAGTAATTGCAAACATCATCAGGGCGGGACCAAATTGGAGGAAACGTGCAGCACGCTTTTGTAAGCAGTAGAGAATTAGCGCCGCAAACATGCGAGAAACAACGCAAAAATTAGAGTTTTTCCTGTTTGTANTCAATGCTCAAAATACGTTTCCANGTACATAACCGAACTTCAAATAAACACTTTTCAAATGCAGCCTAGGATCACGGAAAGACGATGCTAAAAGACGACAATGCTTCTCTTTGCTTGTGTGAAAGCAAACAGATTGTCACTCTGGGAAAAGCGAACTGAAAATGCTATACACTGTTTCAAACTCCTTTGAGAAAACTTTATGGCTTGCTATAATTTTTTACGCTAGGTGGTTGCGCCAGACACTTAGGCAGTGTTAAACAGGATTGACAAATTGACCAAAAAGAACTATAACAAGATCTTTTGTGAACGATTGCAAGCTTTTATTTTAACGGTGACTTTTGCACACCCGATGCCATTAACTACATTGCATTTGAGGTTCCGTATATGATGATATAGTGAAGAAATATTTTTAAAAAGATGCAGTAAGTGAAACTTCTTCAAAGCATTCTAGGTGTACTGTACGACACAAAACATTACGAATGATGGATTTTCGTATCACAGGAAAATAATTACTCTAGCAAGGTTTGCTTGTTTCCTATGCATCTTGAATTTTCCGCAAAACACAATAGTTCGTCTTTTTGCAATAAAGGCAAAACGGCACAGCTCGTAAAGCTCTGAACTTCTTACGGACTTATGGAGCTTGAGTTTTATTTGGATCGCTACTGCGAAGCCTGTGCATTGCGTTTGTTTGTAGCACCATAAACTGAATAAAAACTCCACTAAAGGTCAAGAGATAAATGCGATCAAGTCCTGTTGTTTTCAAAAGTTCTCTGTTGAACTTATAACCATTTGCACTGCAGCATCCTCTTCAGCTTCGCGTGTTCGACCTCGTCACGCACCAACGATTCGATTTGTCGGTTTTTGCACTGATTGTTTTGAACATGATCACCCTCAGCATGGATCACTACCAGATGAGTCAAACATGGAAAAATGCTTTGCAAATAAGCGACATCGTTTTCACCTCGATGTTTGCACTGGAAGCTGTGCTGAAATTATTTGGCATGCGCTGCTTCTACTTCCGTGACGTTTTCAATATTTTTGATTTACTGGTTGTCTTGGTCTCCATCACAGGTACTCACATTTTTTTTCTTTCTAATTGAGCTGCTAGTAGTGAATGTAGAACTAAATCTCTCATTGTTCTATTTTCCGAAACTGATAATAGCCTATGAACTAAAGCGCCCCTGAAGTGGCTATGCTTGTTGATTTTCTTTTTATCTTGGCTGCATTGTAGAGATGTTAACCTTTCGCCCGACTCGAATTCGCCTTACTAACCTGCAGCCTACTCAGGCAATTTTAGTGAAGTTTCCTGGCATGTCTATGACGTACATAAAAAACGGCCGTTATGTCTGAGATCTTGTTCGATTATTATGTCCAGTTTATGATGTCCAAGCTGGAGTTGCAAACAGGGTTCTGTTAACAACCTTTTGGTTTGCAAGAGCTTCGTAGTTGAAAAGTTAGTGGAAACTTGGTATCATGTTTAACACATTTTCCCGTTTTATGTCCCATTTTCAAAACGGAGATATGACTGTCAAACCTTTTGTTCCCTGCACTTCTCCAAAGGACACCATAGGGGGTGTGCTACTCCAATTCTGGTTATATTAAGGTGACATGTTGTAAATCTTTATAATGCAGTAATAGTCGGATATTGCACATGTGATTGAGTTCATGCACATATATTTTTATTTATAGCATATGCATGCAGTGTCCCAAAAAATTTTCTGCCCTCAAAATTTTTTGTGCCCAGAAAAATTTGTTTAAGCATGAAATAAAAACAAGAATCTTTCCCCCTATAAATATTTTTTGCCCCTCAAACCGTAAAACCTGGTTACGGGCCTGCTAAAAGCCATGGCTAATCAACTCGATCAGTTTCAAACTTTTTAATGTTCTCTTAACAATGCAGTGCCCGTAAAAGCTTCCTAAAGCTTCCTAGAAAAGCCTTCTAGCAGGTCGAAGCTGTCCACACTTTTCTCTCGTCGTGAACTGTGCAGCATAAGGCAACCAGCCCTGCTTGTGACGCTGTACCAATTCACAAACCTTTCGAAAGCTTCGCTCCCCGCGCTGAGCAGATGTACGCTCAAAACCAGAATGCCATGAGTCCGTCGAAACCAGTTCCAAGTAATATGAGATACTGCGTGATATTGACAAAGCTGAGTTACTAAAATGTTGTCGTTATACGTGGCAACATTAAAGGCAGTGTCCTTGTCGCATATACAATTGTTGGTTTATCGATGTAACCTGTTTGTTTTTAACATCAAACACAGGGTTTTTCAAGGTGTTTTAAGGACCCGACTCGGGTCCCTATATTGGAAATCGGGTCCCTATAGTCAGAGAAAACTTCATGGCATAACGATGGCGCCCAAATACCTCTAATTGTATGAAATTTAGTTGGAAGTTTTTCGGGTCCCTACAGGTCCATACCGGGTACCTAACATTTTCTTTAAAAAAATACTTGATCAAACATCAAATCATCATTTGTATGCAACCTATGCGCACACATGTAACACACGGACTTGCCATGGATTGCCTTTGCGTCGGAAAAGTCGGAAATAAATCAACGAATATTCGCGCAACTCATCAATGCTTGCTGAACCGCATGCAAGCATTACACAAACGGCTCAGAAACGTTTTCTCAATCTAATTGTTCGAGAATGTTCTGCGCTTACGTGGTTGTGTTTGCGCAGTGCCAGGCAATCCTACAAGAGAAAAAATTAACGCGAATTTACTTCGTAAAAACTACGATTTCGCTGGACTATTAGTCAAGTTGGGGAAATTTGGACGTCTCGCTGATGTTTTACCAGTTCATATGCATCTTTTGCTGTAATTTTTGTATTACAGATCTATATAATCGATAATTAAAATGTGGCATAGGTACCCTTGGGGTAAATAAGCAAATGATGTTTGTCTGCGATTTGCTGGTTGAAGATATAGTGCTACTGTCTGAGGAGTAGAGGAAGCCACCAGAACAATGCTTAGTTCCCACAGGGCCTGGGAAACCAACGAAGACTGGGACATTAGTTTACTAAAACAACAGGAAACACAGAGCTACTCTCTGTGCGGAGGAAATCAGCACACTTTGTAAAGGGAGTTTGTGCTGGAACAGAAAAGCCCTGAATAGGAGCATCAAAAATACAAAGATTGTGATAGAATTATGCCAATTTTATTCTAGAAATAGCGATTTAACATGCAAATTCTGTTCGCATGAGTTATGCCGAAATTTTTATGCCGAATTTATAAAATTTATGAGTTAAGCCGACATTTTTCATGATGTCAGGCCTAGAGGTTTTTCAACTGTTTCAAGACTTCAGGAAAATTTCGGAAAAAATGCGAGAATGCAGCGACATGCTCCCCGATTTTTCGTAGGAATTGAATAATTTAGCCCGATTTTGCTTCATAATAATAATATCTCTTGTGTGTAATTTTTGCAAATACATGCTGCATAATCACTGCCTATCTCATATTGCTTTGCACACAATGTACTGTACTAGCTGGACATAAAAAGCTTATGTGAAACCAAAAATCTATCCCACAATCAGAAGTTGGTCAATATTGAAATTATAAAAAGTCTGGATCACTGAAAGACCGTTGATATTGGTTGCTCGACCGTTGCTAAAAGTATAAGCTTACAGTACTTCAAAAACGTTGTAGATATTTCAGCGCATGGGCGTCGGAAGGATTTTTTTCAGGGAGGGGCCAAACGGAGTTTTTTTTCAGGGGCAGCCAAAAAGATTTTTGCAGGAGAGGCAAAAGTGGCAAAATTTCATTTTAACCACTCGAAACTAAGAAAACAACCTTATTTGCTGAAAATTTGATGGGAAAATTTCAAATTTTAAATCCAGGAGGTACCAAGCCCCCCTGCTCCTCCCCTTCCGACGCCCATGGTCTGGTAGGGAATAGACGACAGCAACACAAACGAAGACCGCACAATGAGGGAAAACAAATGTTTTGCATTCCTTACGGTCAAATACATAAAACAAATTATGCTCAAGCCTGTATTCGCCCAGACAGTAATCCATGTGTTGTATCTGTTTTAGCACACAGTTAAGTACATTGCCTTGATCCATGTCGTAATGATTTGTTAGTCATGAAAGCTTGGAGGCTTGTTTCATTGCATGCGGAAACCTATACAAAGTTAGCGGAAAATGTTGACAATACGCGTTTGTGTACTACATAAACCTTAATTCTCTTTTCAAAAGAGAGACCAAAATCAATTGCCAGTTCAGTGGCACCAGAGGAAAATGTTTTTTTTTTCTTCTTTGATAAACGCTAGGCATCCTACTTTGTTGCATCAGCAGCGTTCAGCGTTCAAATGTCATGCGTAAAAAGTCCCATCAAAAACAGGTTGGAATTATTTTGCAAAAAGGTTTTCGTATTTTAGGATTTTTAGATAGTTGCGTTGATTGGCTCTTATTAAATCACTATTCGTAATTGGAGAAAATCAATCTGAAATTTAAAACACTCCGCAGGTTTCATTCTGGAAAGTCTGGTAGACCTTTTGTTTTCTCCAACATTGCTACGCGTTGTTCGAGTTTTTCGAGTTTTCCGAGTTCTCCGAGTTATTCGCGCTGCGAGGGGAATCCGTCGTCTTATTCTCACACTGATGATATCCCTTCCTGCTCTTGTGAACATCGCCATTCTCTTAAGTGTTTTTATGATCATCTATGCTATTTTAGGTAAGTAGTTAAAACCCGTGAAAATGTCTGCATTGTTATAGCGTTGATATAGCACAAATGTAGTCTAAACTAGGTGTAGGGATAGTGCGATCTTTGAGGAGTTTGTGCGGTTTTCAAACCATCAGCTTGTTTAGAAATATATTTGTTTTCGTTGCGAGTTTTTATCGGTTTTTGTCACAGTGGGTACAGTATTTGAACCTTGTGCAGAATCGTCCGCTGCAATGAAAGAACCCAAACGCAAACCTCATACCGCTACAGGAGGATGAGTATGACCACCCAAAGTCGCACACGACCTAACTGATATCTAGTTAGCTGCACGAAATGCGGCCTTCGACTAGAAAACGTTTTCCCACCCCTGGGCTAAACCAAGGATGTGGTGTAGGGAAAACGTGGACATAGGGTCTGTGGTTTCTTAGTTTTCAAAGGAAATCAACGTCTGCTCTCCTGACATTGATAACCTGAGTAAAATCTTAATGAAGAATTCTCCATTGATTTTAATTTGTGGCATCGCCATTCCATTTATCATCTGTTCAGTTTCTTCGGGGAGCCTTGTACCTCCCCACACGATCAACTCTTTCATTAACCTTGTGTACTTAGACACCGGCTGCAATCTGACGTTCTCAATAATATTTGAATGCGCCACTATTGTGTGTATTTGCTTGTCTCGGATTAAGTGCACATCTTATATCTTCGCGTATACGTCCCTGGTCTAAAAGAAACTTAGATTCGAAGCCTTTGATTTGACGTTCAACTAAAAGGCAACTTTTATAACAATTTTGAAATAAGGGCTGCGTACGTTGAAGTAGAAACGGATAGCCTATCAGATTTCACGTCGAACACAAGGAATCCTGGGCTGGCGTATTCAACTTTATTCTCGCATAATGTTGAATGTTTTTCAAAATACTTAGCCACAACTACTGTACAATGAAACGGATATGTTTTATCATTTGGGCAAAGAATGTCTGTTTTAAAGTAAGTTAATAAAAAAAGTATGTGAAAATATATGATTGGGTTCGTTTGTTAGACCAGGAGTCTCCAAACTACCGGTGGGCCAAATCCGGCCCGCGAAGACATTTTCATCCGGCCGCACAGACATTTTGACAATAATGATAAAAATAATCGATTTACGAAGTTTGTTGATTTCGTAAACTGTAACATGTTCCGAAACAATCACATTTTATACGTTAGATTTCCGGCCCTTGAACTGTTTTGTAGTAGCTTATGAGGCCCATCTGGCAAAAAGTTTGGAGATCCATAATTCAGACTGACTTGTTTTGTAAAACTTGTTTTTACAACGCTTTAACCCATCCTGATTTATGTTTGAATGAAAAGGCCCAAAATTAAAGTTTGTTCTACGTCAGAAAAATTTGAATTGACTCTACTCACTGCTCTGTCGGTTTTGCATCAGTTCGTATGTTTGAAGTGTTTTGCAAACCTTTGTTTGAAATGCGCTAAAAATATTTTGCAGGTATGACGATGTTCATGCATGTGAAGCTGGCTGGCGCGCTCAACGACCAGGTCAACTTTCAGACTTTCGGCAACTCGCTTATGTTGTTGTTTCGCCTAGTCACTTCTGCCGGCTGGAACGATGTTCTTGCCCCCCTGATGAACACACGCAATTGCACTCCGGGCACGGCTACCACTACGGGCGATTGTGGGGATCCTGTCGCTGCTGTCATTTACTTCACTTCATTTATTTTCATAGTCTTTCTTGGTATGTAAGACCAGGGAACCTTTAATTCAAATGCTGTTGTGCAGATGTTTTTTGCTAGCGAAGCCGATAACCTAGTTTGTTTCAATTTCTTTCAAAATTTTATAGCGTTTTAATGCGACAAACACACGCTTGTTTTCACAATTTATGACATTTTTAGGTACTTGCACACTCCAGAAGTGAGTTCGTCGATGACTAAGATTTATTTCTGGTATTAGGTGCAAGACCACGGCAAAACCAGCATTATTTTTCAGTTATGCCAGATGTCTTTCAATTAGATTAAAAAATGGATTAACACGCTTATGTTATCCGACGTAAGATAATTTGGGCAGAAAGACACAGCATTCCTCCAAAGTTTCCGTTCTAAGAGTAGAACGACCTTAAAGTTCTAAAAAGGTACTTGCAGAATGTTTGGTTACTAACAAGCTCTTGACATCGAAGTTCCTCATAAAAGGCAGGTGTAATCTATAGAAGTTGAACTTGCATAAAACCAAAAAATGATCTGTCGAAGTATTATGACAAACGCAAGAAATTTAATCAATGATCAACCTCACTTCGAAAGTGTAAAGAACACTATGGTATGTTTTTTGTACCTTGTGCGTTATTTTTGAATATACTGTAGTTCAACTGTATATTAAAATGACAATGAATTGAAGAAGTAATGTTCTTGTTTTTGAAAGCACCATTATCTCAAAAAATAAGAAAGATAAAATGTGAGCAAGTGCTCATGGAAAAGAAAGTATGCATGCGAATGGAGTGAAACCATTCGTACTAAGGTGATATTTTGGACATTATCCTAAAAAATCTTCAAATTTTGTGGCGCAGTACGTCGTAGCAACATGTTACCAGCAGGCAAAATAGACCACGCTAGTTTGGCAAAGAGAAGAGCATCTCCTTGCAATCCCCTTATTGGATAAACAAGGCGACAACTACGTTTCTCTTGTAAATGATGCAAACATTATGAGATTCTTGTCAATAATTTGCATCAATAGTTTCTTGACTGCGTGAAAGAACAATAATCTCCTTTCATATATAAGCAATAGTACAACATCCAGAACTTTGAAGTGGTAGAATGTTTGACGTTTTGTCGTGTTTTGAATTATCCAGCTCTATGTAGAAGCCTACCAACTTCGTTTTCAGCAAAAATTGCTGGGGAAAATGGAAAAGTAGAACAAAAACAACCAGAGGTACTTGTAGCAACCCGCGTACGTTGCCCCCTTGTTTATCGAAGTACAGTAAATATTTTTCTGATTACAGTGGGTTGAGCACGCTCCACAAAAGATGGTAGGCTGTGTTCGATTCCCAGTCAGGTCATACTGAAAATTTGAAAAACGGTACTTGCAACTTCTCCACCCTCGTGCTTTTTGTCGAAACTATGGGCGCAAGGGAAGGCCTGTCGAGCGGTACCGCCATTGACTTGCCACCAGTGTGTCATTCATTACGAAAGTCGTCGTGTTGCCCAAACGCTCGGCCAAGCGGAGATAGGCGCCGCAGGCCTCCGTAACACTCCAAACGGAATAAAAAGCGAATGTAGTGGAATTGAATCTATAAATAGATGGGCACATCACTCTACTGCACATCAACTAGTGTATGTCTAATTTGTAATCACATCAATTTGGTCCCAATATGTGAAAGTATTTAAGCTAAGCTTTGAGTGAATACATTTTGTCAAACTTGGAGCAATGTCGAAAGGCCTGTGATGTCGTGTGATGCGATCGATGAAAAATTAATTTTTGCGATGCAATCATTTGCAGTGATTGTAAACATGTACATCGCCATCATCCTCGACAACTTCGAAGAAATCTTGCAGCAAGACGAGACTGGGGTATCTCTTGGAGACTTCGATACATTTTACGAAGTTTGGGGAAGATACGACCCCCGCGCCACGCAGTTTGTCACTCTCCATGAGCTTTCAAATCTGCTTCATCACCTACATCCTCCATTGCAACTCCCTAAACCCAATGAGGTAAGAAGATTAAAAAATTTTGCTGTTTCAAAATCCAGCGCGCAAGTTGATTCAGTGTTTTGTCGAAGCTGTTTGCAGTACAGAAGTCATCCTTTGGGGCCCATGACTTGTTCAAATATTACGGTTCCATTAGTGACTCCAAGTTTAGTACCATCATAGTACAGGAATATCTACCACTAGTTTATTCTTCCTAGCTTTCCTAGAATAATTCACTCCATATTGGGCCAAAAACCCTGCGGGCTTAGCGCTTTGTCTGAAAAGGTATGTTCATGCTCGTGAGGTTGATTTTCATAAAACTTTGCAGTGCGACCTCTCCAAGTTATAAAAAGACACATCTAACGCAATTTAACCCTATTAATATGAGAATAGAGTTAAATGTACAAAAAAGTATTTTTTGAAAAGATTACACTTTTTATACAAAATATTTTCTCCCTATGTGAAATTATTCTTGCCCAAAGAAAATTAGTTCAGGAACTACGGTTTTCCTCGCACACAGCCTCCTACGCAAGTAATTCACCTTGTAATTCCATAAACTGTCTCCTTCGCAAATGACACAGTTTTTTTTTTCAGCAAAATCAGTCTTCGGTCTAAAAAATGGTTAGCCGGGATATAGGTATTATTTACAACTGGTTGAAACATGACAAACTGTCTCTAATTTACAACAAAAATCATTACATGCTGATTACAAAACAGAAAATACCTCTGGACTTTGACATGGAGATTAACATTTTAACAACCATGTTTTATCCAAAGTTGAGAATGTTAAATACTTGCGAGCAGTATCAGATAACAAGCTAACCTGGAAGTTGCACAAAGCCCAAGTAAAAAAGCAAATGTCGAAAGCCTGTGGAACTCTGTCAAGGCTTAGATATTACCTTCCCACTAATTCCTCAAATAGCTGTATATTAAAGTCTTGACAACTCTTATATCTTCAGTATGCAATAACTAGCTGTGGATCAGCTTCACCATACTTACCTGAACCACTAAAAACAATACAAATTAAAATCATAAAATCGATTACATTTAGTTCATATAGAGCAAATGCTGAAAAACTACATGCACAGCTTAACATTTTACGTTTTAATGACATTTATAGCTTCCAAATAGGAAAAATGATGCATCATTTCAAGCTTAGCTGCCTACAATCAGCTTTTAATAAACTATTCATAAAGTTGGGCAATATACATTCATATAACACTAGACAAAAACATTTCAAAAATATACAGTTCCCATTAAAAACATTGGCTACTGGACAAAAATATCTTGCTTATAGAGGGATTAAGATTTGGAAGACTTTACATCCAAATTTAAAAGTTCAACCTTTTTGTATTTTCAAAAAGAAATATAAATTGCACCTCCTAAGCCAATATTAACCCTTCTCAGATATACGTACGCTACCTTATGTATTTCTCATGGAATATAACACTTTCTCACCATTAGGCTAGTGTGGGACCTACCTAGAAAACCACCTGGTTGTATTATGTGTCCCGGGAAGACGCAAACATGATATTAATGTGATTGGGATAAGTATATTTCCCATTTTATTGTGATGCTTTTCTGTTAGTCATTAAAGTGTGATAAATTACAATACAATGATTTAATTTAATCATCTTTTAACTTAGAAACCTGTAGGTTATTGTGTTTGTATGTTTATGACGTGCAATTAGTTTTGCTTGTTTGTTTATCGTTTCCACGAAGAAGCTGACCGAACTGACACGCAAACAAAGTTTTTCTTGATTTCATTTTCCATTGTTTGATCAAATCAGCGGTCCGTTGACTTTTACCCAGGATTGCGGAGTCGGTGGTAAACTATCCGACCCCTTCAAAATTTTTGACTCCGAGTCCTGACACCGACGCCATCTTTCGAAAATTTCCGACTCCCGACTCCGACCTTTCCAAAATTTCCGACTCCGACTCCCGACTCCTTAACATAATGGAAATGAAATTTGGCTGAAAAAATCAATGGAAATCGTAGTGCACAGCAAGAAATCTCAGTTTCAACAGAAGTTTAAAAAAATTGTACCATTTCAACAGGATTCCCAATTTACGAGTGTGATGTAAAATATGATCCAATTGGACACTCGGAGTCGGAGTCGGACAAAAAATCCGACTCCGATTCTCAGTGTTGTCAGGAATCCGACTCCGACCCAACAAAAAACCTACGACTCCGCCACCGACTCCACAATCCTGCTTTTACCTTCATGTAAAGACAGGACGTGTGCGATGCAATCTGTCTTGTCCGTCATTAGGACAAAAGTAGGACATCGCCCGACATGCATAATTAAGATTATTGTTGCGTTGCGTGTATTGTCGATTCGTACCTAAGAAAAAGTCAGTCAGTCAATCTAAAGAGGGCTGCACCATCAGCAACAAATGAGCATATGTTTGCATGAAGAATTCATAGAAGGCCCCAATGCAAAAAGTTAATACAAACAACCACACCAGTCTGACCAGGACGGTAAAAAGTAATAAAACGTGCAAAGCACACAGCTGCCACGCTTTGGGAACCACTGCTTTAGAGACATCAGCATACTGGGTTCCGTTTTCATAACTTTGCAATGACTCGGACTTGGACATATCTATATTCAAGTAATTAGTCTCTGCAAACGTGGCACAGTTGAATCAATCAGAAAAAGATTTTTATATGAAAATTTGTGTCAGTGGCTTTCATTCTACCTTCTTGGCAGTAGGGTGGTGGAATATCTACCGTACCTTTGACAAACTATCACGTTTCCGGTGGTTTTAATAACTGATAAAGATATCTATTACATTTTTCCAAATCATTTTTTAGTGGAAACGCTTTGAAAGTTTATTACACATTCAGCAAAAGATATTCATCATACACACGTTTATGGTTGCTTTCAGTATTGGTCGGGAAAAAAAACTGAAAAAGTTATGTATGCCAACGCAAAACATACATTTTGATATGATACTTAGTCTGTGTAGCGAGTACCACCAGGAATACAAGTACAACGCTGCTCAAGATTTAGGCGTGGAGGTCAAGCATACCACGATCCTGTCATACATTTATACTCTATTTCACCAACAATACTGGTTTTCAAGTGAACACCGCACCAACCTGTGTTATATGGTTGTAATCTAGACACGACTATTGTAATGCACACAATCAGAAAAGATCACATTTAAACCCCGACTGTAAAACAGCTGTTGTTTCCTGCATGTCAGCGCGATACACACCACTTTTGTACTTGATCCTAACATCCTACTTTCAATTACTTGTTCAGGTAAAAATAGCTGCGTTGAACTTACCGGTACTGCACGGTGACAACGTTCATTGCCTTGACATCCTGTACGCTCTGGTCAAACGAATCATTGACGAAGTAGAAATCCCATCGGAAATGAAGAAAGTCGCGGAGGACAAACTTCTCAAACAATTTCCGAAGCGAAAGCAGTGGCGCGCAGAAACGACCACTCTAGTACTGAGGCAGCAGATGCGGGCCGCCCTAGTCATCCAGGCAAGTGCTGTAAAATTTCGCACCTCGTTTGACTTGCCGATCACTCGTTTGGCTTGTATGCATTACTGGTATGTGGGCGATTTTGTAACTTGTTTCCTGATTCTAAAATGCATTTCTCCTTGCTTTGTGGTTTTGTTTGAAGGACCTATGATATCACCACCGTTTAAGGTTTTATCTAGATCCTAATTGCCATACTCGTTTTCCTGCAGTGCTGCCTTCAACTTGACTTGGAAAATCCTGCAACAGCAGCCAAAAGCCTCTTAGTAATGTTTGTGAAAACAAAATTAGAAGCGATAAATTTTTTTTGGTGTTTGACGCAGTAGTTTTGCTTGCCTTTGTTCATGAAATAGTTTCCATACTATACGAAATAGTGAAGCACTTATTTTTGGCTTTTGCCACGCCTTGGCATAACGGGTTTTTATGGACATTGCACTTTTATCCAGCGAAATCCAGGGCAGATGTCCAGTTTGGGGTCTGGAAAACTTTTCTTTTTTTCTATTTCAGGAGGCATGGAAGAAGTTTCGCTGTCAAAAGGACCACCACAAACCTAACCAGGTTCCTTCATTAGATAAAGTTACGGTTTGGAATGAAACTTTGTCAGAAAGCCACGGTGACGCATACAGTGTTGCAAATGCGCCCAAAACTTCGATCCGAGATGCTGTGAAAGCTTTACAACCAGGCTCAAGTAAATCACGTGACTCTGAAGACGAGTGCGAAATCTTGGAGCTTGTGAGTGCGACACCTGCATTTGAACAGATGAAACCTGACATAGAGGTTGAAACCAAATTAGTCGCCCATACAGGCACCATTGCTTCAGCGTCAAATCCAGTTCCTGTTCCTGCTGCTGTTTCAACTTCTCTATCAATGCTGCCTCAATCAAAGCCAGAACACGAGAAAGTTACATCTTCAAATTCACATGACTCCGTACAAATGAGATCGGAAACCGCGGCTGTGCAAACCGCTACGCCCAGAACTGAAGGAAACAACAGTGATCTTGGACAGCCAGTGGCATTCCTTCCCCCAGACGTTGGAGATCAGGTGAAAAACATGTCCCATAACGGAAATAACAACAACAACACAAACGGAAAGTCGTTGCCTGTAACAGCTTCTCTGGCATGGAGAACTGAAAATGCGTTTATTATAAAGAATTCGTATGCTTCTGATAATGCTGAAACCGTTGGGACTTCAGATGTTAATCCTCGGCCGAAAACTGCGACAACACTTGCAAAGGCCGACCCAACAAGCCGCAGGCCAAAAACGTCGCAAGGCATTTCAGGAAACGGAAACGAGGTGTCCACAAGTCCATCAACAGGCAGACAACTGCCAACTGTGCCAGGTGCCTTTAATTCTTCGCCGACAACAAACAAAAAGGTCAAAATGCCACGCTTGCAATCGAAAGACCAGTCCAGGTCTGGTGCAGTCGAAAGTATTGTTAAAAACAGCCATGCGACAATACTGTGACGTTTGTCGACATTTCCTGCTTCTTCAACCTCTAAGAGGCGTTTCACGCCAGGCACTGGTTCGAGAGACTCGGTTGCGTGCAAGCAAGTCAATCTCTTTCCCGCAAGAGCTTAAAGATATACCCATTTCGCATGCACTTTCTACGACTTGCGTAGTCGTTCATGATGATGATGTATTTATTCTTGCCGAAATTGAATGGCCATGCTATGACAAAATGTTTGCATAAGAGACACTAAATTTTATTTTGACGTCGGGAATCATTTTGATTACTGATAGGCTTCGTATTAATAGAAATTATGGTTTTTCTTGTAAGACGGAGTAAAATTGCAGCATCAAACGCTATTTTATGCAGCACTCTATGCGTAATGCATCTGTTTGAGAATCGTAACTAATTTTCAGTATGTGTTTATGCCAGTTTCCCCAATTTGCTCTTTGAAGTAAACATGAATCTTATAGACATTTGCGCATACAGAGTCATAGAATTTACACGCCATCGTGGACTGAATAAAGGCCCAGGGCAAGCTACCTCAGTTTAAGTACTAAAAGTTTGTTTCAGGGGACAAGTAAAAGGTCATGGTTTACTGCAAACTTTAGAGCAGTGGTTCCCAAGCCTTTTTACGTTCGACCCAAACCTGAGTTTGGTTAACATCTCGAAACCCAAGCCTTAAACACAGCGTTTTAACATAAAAAAACAATTATTGCACGGATGTTTTTAGCAGTAAGTTGCTTAGTTCGTGGGCAATGTCAGCAATCTACTCTTTTGATGTGGTCATTCAGTCGATGATAAAAGATATTGAAAGACCTTAAAAAACGAGAAAAGGAAGGGTGAAAAATACAACCCAGGCTTGAACCGCCTCGGCGCAACGCATTTTTGCCTCTTCGTGACCCTTGTTTGGGACATGACCCACGCTTTTGGAACCACTGCTTTAGAGACATCAGCACACTGGGTGCCGTATTCATAACTTTGCAATGACTCGGACTTGCACATATTTATATTCAAGTAATTAGTCTCTGCAAACGTGGCACAGTCGAATCAATCAGAAAAAGATTTTTATATGAAAATTTGTGTCAATGGCTTTTACCCTCGACCGCGCGAGCCACTAAAGTGGCTC
>JGI24021J15306_10002748_pt1 | contig 19319 bp, 16 predicted proteins | sample Ectturendosymbi1_FD_15306 | JGI IMG/M metagenome (IMG submission 15306)
AATGTAAGCCGCCCTTGAATTTAAGCCGCAAACATGATGAAAAAGAAACTTTATAAGCCGCGGCTTACAATCGAGTAAATACGGTACCAGGTATATCGTTCAAAAACATATCGTCAATAGTTTGACGTTTATTCGAAGTAGTATGAGGCTGTTCAAATGTAAACGGTAAATCAGTCACTTCATTTTTAATTGTTCGTTGAAATGTACCTCCTACGTTCGTCATCGTGGATTTCTTACAACAGTTACTTTTACTCATTCGTTCAAATTGAATGAAACAATTCCTATGTAAGTGCCTATAAATAAAAAGATTTAATGCATATCCAACTTTTACTATAGTTTTAGATTTTATATAGCATAGGTCAACACATTTGGACAAAGTGCCACACAAGCTTAAATCTCATGATTTCTGTTTTCATTATACACCTCTTCCTTAGTGAATGGAAAAGCATGCATTTAAAGTATTACAAGCCACGGGCAATATACTGTGGAATTTGAACAGAGAAAGATCAGAAAGAGACCCTTGATCAATGATTGCTTGGAAAATCTAACTCTTGGAAGATGAATGGATTTCATCTTATTTATAAAATATCTTCGTTTTAGATTATCTTCAGGTATTTCATCCAACAATGATGTAGTCACCGTCCCTTTCACTTCGACACGTTTCTCTACGGTTATCTTCATTTGTTTTCATCACAGTGTTTCGTATGCAATCTTATTTCCTCATTAGTCTTTTGTCATTTTTCATATTTCATTTCTTCGTTCGTATTCATTCCATTCTTCAATTTTTTCTTTTTGATCAGAAGGTACGTCTTCTTTTATGTCTTCAGTTTCTGTTGTTTCTCTTAATTTCTTTATTCATTTCCAGCTAAGGCTTCTCGTTTTTTATTTTTATTTTCTTCTTCCTGTTGCAACAATATATACCAAGATGCACCGTGTTTACTAATTCTTGAGTGTCATACGTTATTTATTGCGTGCCATACGCACTTTAGAAGCCTTTTCATCCAATTATCTTCCCTTAGTACTCAATCATATGGAAGTAGCCACAAGAACCACCGAGTGTGAAAAGATCCAACAATTCTGGTCAGGAATTGTCAATTTTAGCGAAGGAAACTTCGGAATTTTGTCCGGATTTTTTATAAATTTGTTCTCCAGCACTGAGTCCTCTATGTGGATTTTGGTCGCCATGTCTTCACAGATATGTTAATAGGATGAACACTATACTTGTACCATCAGTATAAATTCCTTACTTAATTTTTCTTTAGTTAATGGAAACAACTGAAGATGTGAAAATCTGCGAATGACTTCATCCATTTTTATTCTCATCAAATGACCTTCTCCTCTGATTGGAACTAACAGCTGTAGTACTCTCTCCCTGTCACGATTTACATTGTATCAGGATGGATCTTCTTTCTTTTTCTCTAAATTTCTTTATTTATGGAATAAAACGCTTAACTCTGGAAGGAAATTGGACCATTTGGAGCACATACAGAAACACTTTAGAGTAGGTATAGTCTGAAATTTCATAAATATGATTATAATACAGCACTGATTCGGATTCCATAATGACTGATTCCATAATTCAGTAAACTTTAGTATACTTTTACATTACCTGCATAATTTACAAACAAACCAATGTTTAATCTGCACATATTTTCAACTCTTTGTTTGTACTTGAACACTGAACTGAATATTTTACAATCGGGGCTTCATTACCGTTTTTACTTAGATTCTCACAGGGTTTAACTGATATTTAATGAATTAGCATGAAACTCAATATTATCCGATCAAAACAAAAGGACTTTATGTTTTATGTAAACTGAAATGTGAATCCATTTCTCACCCCCACTTTATTGTTCTTAAGATATTAATTACATTAGAAAATCAAAATTTTCAAACTACTGATGTATAGGGAGGTTATATCTAAGGCAGTGGTTCTTAAACTTTTTTGAGCGCGACCCAAATCTGAGTTTTATGAACATCTCACGACCCAAACCTCAAACATCGAAAAAACGTATTTTTAATGTTAGCACTCTGCTATTTTTTCAGATATGTATGAAATAGACAAGGCACAGACAACCAGTCATAGTGCACGGTACTATTAAACAACGTTTACATTACGACAGTTTTTGATAAATTTGAAGTTTACGTGCTTAGGAAGTGAAAATGTTTCAAACTACTACTATGAAAAATTGACTTAAATTCAATGATTTTAAATTCCAAAAGTTTAATTCAAAAAGTTAAAAAGTTAAATTCAACGATTCTTCAATCTCCCATATTTATGAGCATAACAGTTGTGTTAAGAAAACTTGGTCAAGCCTCTCCTCGTCAACTGGAGTATGGAATGCACATACAAGCACCGCTGGACTCGCCTCGCCGAGCCTACTGGGAGACTTAGGGTCTGCAGCCTGCAACACCTATTTTCTTTGCAAAGTTTTGATTGGTCAAGTCTATGACAACACAGAGCGTGGTTAAGATTGGATATGCTCAATCCAGAATGATTTTACTCACTCTATGATGTAACAGACGCTTTCGATTTTAAAAAAGAAGACATAAAACACTGCTGGAAAACATTGTTTTGGCTAAATCCACTTTTAAACAAAGCCGTTCGCGACCCATTAATAAAGCCTTGGCGACCCACCTTTGGGTCGCGACCCATGGTATCAGAAACGTTGATCTAAGGTTTATAGCCTGATGATCACAACACAATATCCGAATTTGAACAAATAAAATCATCATCTCGTAACCTTAAATTAATGAGAGCATATCATGAAGGATAGTTGCACTCTACTATGTTATTTTTATTTCAAAACTGTTCTTCATATTATGAGTAATTTAACGTCATTAATTAATTTTCAAAGTTTTGTCAACTACAGTGTCAGTATATTTTCGTTTAAAGAGTGAAATCGGAAAAGTATCGTGTTGGTAACTAAAACATGTAAACTATGAAAACTCAATTATGACGAACAAAACGTAGTCAAAGTATGCATCTTCTTTTTCAATCAGTTATTCATCTTGCCATCCGTTGCAGATCTTGGAAAAAAATATGAGAATATGGAAAATTATTGCGGGGATTACTATCAAATGCACGTCAACAATAATTCAAATTCGCATAGTAAAATCTAAATCAATTCAACAAGTATTTTAGAGTAAGTGTAGCTGCATTTCGCATGAATTATTTAAGTCAGTGCTTCCAGTCTTTTTAAAGTCTTGTTGACATTTTCAAAACGGTGAAATTTTAAAATTTGTTTTTGTTTAAGACCAGTATGTGTAAGGGTCGTAGATTTAAGGCTTGAACCTTCAGAGCGCAATAGATTTACACGTTATTGCAGTTCAACCTAAATTTTGAATATGTTCAACAAACACTGTTTGCTTGGCAATCATACAAAACAACAGGTCTTATTCTTACTTGATGGAAGGCGTTCAATACTTTACCTGTAGCTAGATCTAGAGTAAACATTCGGAAAGTGGTGTTGACATTTACAGCAGAGAAAATCAAAGTCTTTGTATATTGTTCTGGCCTAGGTTATCGTGGCTGTTAATTCAAATGCGTGAAATTGGATAGTGTTTGTCGATTTTTTGAAAAAAAAAACATCGAGGTAGTTTCGACACGTTGTACGATTAGTCTGAATTTGACCAAGTATAAGTCAATGGTTATCATTAAATAATCGAGTAAGTTTGCATCTTACATCAACTCAGCAAACAGTATCCGCAATATAATAGCTTTAGAACGGCCTTGTTCATGAAAAAAGCTTGCTTTAACCAATGGATCAGAACTGGTATCATATTCATTGACCTTGATGTGGGTTACACACAACCAGGGCATGTAAAAAAAACAACAAGAAGTTCTGTCTGCTTAATGGTTTCGTATTTCATCGATTTTATTCAAAAATTCTTCACTGTAATCATTGTAACCTCATACATAGACGTTCATCATTCATGTATCTTCATTTTTGATGAGTATAATTGAACAGTTGCAGAAGTAAAAACTTAAAAGGTGCAAAAACACAAACGGATTGGAAATATAATGTACTTTGCACAGTAGGCCTACTGTTCTGCAAAATTCATGAACCACAATCACTGTAAGATCTGTTTATGCTGTCCAATACCAGCATCGTAACAGCTGTTGTAAATTAAATGCTAATACCAGCGCTATGTGTTGTAACGCCATTCGCTCGTGAAACTGCTTTTACGTTTGCAGATGGTATTGTTTTTTTATTCATATAAACTTTGCAAAATTTTATTGCATAAAATATTACTGGTCACGCTACTGAGCTTTGACAGATGTAGCGATCACAGGTTACATTTTTGCATATGTTGTAAATAATGTTAGGTATATTTGTTCAGTTATTGTACGGCAACAATAACGCTTTAACTTGTTTCAAAAACCGTTGGCCTAGGCAAGCAGTGCAAGTCTCCATGCTTCTTGAAAAAACTGAACATATTTTTAAGTTCGGAAACATATCGTGATTCTTCAGAATAAATAGATGTTCGTGAGTTCAAACGTCACTGCTGGCACCATTAAATGTAACGGTTATTTGACCGTCCTTGGGTAAAATCCTAGGGGCACTGGTTTGGAAATTACGCTGGAAGAGCTATGCACTTTAGCCAAACGCAGAGAGGTAAACAATGCGGCCAACTACTTCTGATGACATAAAAATCCTCCCGAGTTCGACTCTTCACTGACTAACAAGTCTATTACAAATCAATTAAAGGTCTTTGAGAAGTTTATCAAACAATAAGAACAATATACGCATTAGCTTAAATTCACCAGGGGTTATAACACGAGTTCATTAATATAAACAAGCCAGGGAAGTTACCAGAGCCACCTTGAATTTAGACAGGGGTTAATTTGAATAGGAATTAGGTCAAGGAAAAATTTGACAGCATTCTGCTACGAATTAACCGTAATTCTGTCTCTAGCTTACTAGAGGATTCTCTATCCATACTATAGAAGGATTTCTCCAGCCGTACTAGAGAAGTTATTAGTTGCTCAGTCAAACTGAGGTAGAATTACTTTCCACTGAAAATGTAACGGTTTTAAAACTTGGAACACGTCTTTTCATTGGTGGAATTTCTGGCGTGATCTCAAGTCATAAGACATTAATTCCATTTCAACCAATGTCATACACCCATCTGGCACCTTTCCTGGTGTCGGTCTATCATTGGTTAAAAACACTCTTCCACCTGACATTCTTTAGTATGGCCGCATCCGATTGGTTGAATCCTCGTGGCGTGATGTTTCTGCTAACTTTCCATTCGTCCAGCACTCACTGATTAAAGTATGGAATGACGGAAAAACGGAAACGTAAATTCCCCTACCGTGATCAGATACAACTTGCGCAGGGACACATAATGTATATACGGCATATCAACAATTGTATGAAACAATACGGTTAAATACATAATACAATGTTCAGTACGGTTTGACTCTAACAGTCAATTATTGTCTTGTTCCAGTCTTTTGTATGGAGATTTAGAGTTTTGTATGGAGATTTGGAGTTCCTTAATTGCAGTCTTCTCTTTCCACAATGCTAAATTTACTACGATAGTTGCTTGGCTTCAGAAATATTTCTGGATCTTTTTCTTGATGACTCGATATTGTCTTGAGTGCCGAATTCTAGGTTAATACCGGAGTCTAGAAATTACTGATGTCGGGAATAAAACGGGACTCAACAGTAGGAATTGGTTCCACTTTGTCGCATCTGCCGCTTCGTGTTGGTCCTTGGTCGATGTGTCAGGCGTGGAAGTGAGTGCACTATAACGACGAAGCAGATAACTTGAGTTGGGGTTTCAGTTTTTTGTCACCAAATGCTACTAACAACTCTAGTGATCTGTTGTGTGTTGAATAACAACTAGCTTACTAGGCCTACTGTAAGTGTGGATGGTACAGTGTGATGATGCCTTCTGCCAGTGCTTTCAGCTCTCAGCTTTCGGATTTTAATGAGCAACTAATTAGCCTCGTGCAACCTTGGCCACTGATTTATGATTGCAGGCTACCAAATTTCAAAAATGAAAAAATGAAAGAGAATGCGCAGAGGGAAATTTCCAATGAAATGAAAGTTAGTGATAATTGTAATATAATCGAATTAAATAACCTTTTTTCCTTACTTTCTGAGTTCTGCAATGTTCCATCATTTTCACCAGAACGTTATCAGCAGAAAAGCAAGCCTATATGTTAACAAACTGCACTTGCTACCAGACATGGGGTAATCGTAATTGATTACAATTTTTTGAGTAATCTTAATCGTAATCGATTGAACTGACCCAAAATGAAATGTGATCACAACCGATTACATTGTCAATTTAATCGTAATCGATGATTACTTTCGCGATTAAATTAGGAAATCTTCACCCTACATCACTGTGCAACGAATCGCGGTTTTGGTGGCTGAGTTTCCTCTTTTATCATAGTTTGTTATGGTTATGTTTGAGGGAAGGCCATTAGTTCGTCTGTGTGCGTTAAATCCAGATAGTCCAGCGGCAAGCCCGGTGTTGTAGCGAATTTCTCGCTTTGTTCCTGCTAGCCGTCCTGTTGGCCGCCAGAAGTACGTAGCGAGTCCAGTGAGACGCAGCAACAAAAAGAAGAGTATTTCTTAAAAACGAGTTGACACTTCGGTCACAGAAGAGTTAACGGTACCATTACGAGTAGAGGTGTTGGTTTTGTTTATATATATTCAAAGTGAATCTGTGAATGTAAGTGCTGGTGTAGACTGCATACATAATCAGTACAGTAATTTATATAAATTAACTTTTTTCCAAAGGAACAAGGTAATTTAACCCAAGTCGAAAGCACCTGTCCACAACGCTGATAACTAGCATGTCAACAGAGATCATCCATGAATACTGGTAAAGAAACTCAACGAATCCAATTACCTTTTGTCGATCGTTGACATGTTGTCCAATAAACAGATGCGCAGCAATATTGGCATCATTGTTCATTTCATTTCAAATGAAAAGCTGCACAATACTTTGCTGTGCTTGCAGACAATCCAAAAGACATCACACAGCTGAAAACATCCCACCGCGCAGTTTGAAGAAATAGTCAGCAATTTTGAAATTACCAACACAAGACTTTTCAGCGTTGCTGGAAGAAAGTTTAAGCCTGATAGATGTCGTTTTCTGATAAAAGATTTGAAGCGTTAATGTCTATCAACTGTAACAAACATTTAAAAATTTGATTAATTTTGTTTAATCAATATTTAAAGTTTTTGTTGCAGTGGCGTGACTGACGGGGGGCGTGGGGCAAGTATCACTTCTGTGGCAAGGGTTAAATGTGAAAAACGAGCCACAACTTGACTTATATTTCGGTTTAGTATTATTTTGGTTTTCAGTAAGTTGTCATTTTTGCGTTTTTCGGCCAGTTTCAGAGATGCGTACTGGTCACTGGCAACGACACTCATTCCAAATACCTCAGCAAAAAATGTAACTCTAACCTGAAAAGTTTGAGCGTGTGGTCATAGCACGAAGATGTATAAACGCTTTCGAACTACATTAACAAGCGACCGGTTTGTTTGAAGAAAGTTAAGACCACTGCATCGTCCTTTCCTATGTAAAAATTAATGACTTTCCAAATGCATTTGCAAAACTTTAAATCGGTTCAAAATATAGTAAAAGTTCAATAACTATTTGACAAAACTCTGCTGACTATCAGGTACGCATGGTAACGACGCAATAAAAACAAAAACTTTTGGCCCAGTGTTGTTAAAAAACAAAAATTTTTGGAAAAACATTTTATCGTTTGAACAAAGGTGTTGCATTTTGGACAAAAGCATTGTGTTGGGAAAAATACATTTTCCTGAACAAAAATAAATTTATGAGAAAAAATAAAAATCAAAAGAAATTGTTTTCTTTATAAATGTCGGGTTTTAAAGTCTCGATAGTCTATAGTCAAGCATAATAGAGTTGACAGGTCAAAGATGTAAAACACTATTACCAAAGTTACTTTAGTGACAGCATCGGACACAGAAAATTTTTTGAGGGAGGTAATTCCAATTTCAACGCCATCTTAAAGTTGATTTAAAGTGAGCAATACTCCGTGGAGTATTTTCCTTCGATTAGATTTTAGTATATCCACCCACATCTGGATTCACCATCATTTCTCAAGATTTTTTTCTGATTGTTGGCTAGTGGGCACCCTACAGTGGCTAGTGGGCTTTTTTCAGCTAAGTTAACTCCTAGCTCAAACTTCTATTACGCAACTGGTTTGTTGTCTGCACAAAGATCTCAGACAACAATTGATGTGATTTTTCTTTTTCCCGGTACTTAAACCTTACACGTTGGCAGTTTCGTTTATTGCATTCCATCAAATCATACGTTCTGAAAATATACTTACGTGAAAGCTTGCAAATGGGTTTTTGTTTTCTTTTTGAGAATGTTTCAAGACAAATGTAATCGCGATTGTAGTGTTGATTACTTTCAATGTAATCGTAATCGATTATATTGTTATTTTGTTCATTCGCAAATCGCAATCGTAATCGTAATCGAGCATGTGGCAAGTAATCGTAATCGATTACATTTGTGCTGTAATCGCCACATATCTGCTTGCTACCAGCTTGATCATCACTAGCTTGCTTTAGGCAAACAGGGTCAGATATGGTATTGTAAAAACATTCACCGGCCAGCACTACAGTAGGTAGGGATGATATTTTCTACTCCTCCCTAAGACATGTAGCGCATATGAGATGATGCATCAAGACTTACAGCTTCGCCATTTGTTGCAGTGCCATTACAAGAGTCCCAATCAGTATTAATGTACTTGTGTTTGTATTATGGGTGTTAATACAGAGCAAAATTACGTTTGAGCTGTGATCTAAGCAAAAAATATGACAGTTTATGATTGGTAGTAGACCTAGGCCCCAGGGAAATGCCTATGTTTTACTCTTTGTACTATTGCATTCACTTTGTCCTTATGTTTTTAACTACCAACTAGGCTTATCCGTCCATTATCTGGCATATTGTCTACCCATTTTCTCAGATTTCAACCAACCTCAAATTGAGTGCTTAATCATTTGGAAAGCAGTTCTTACCACTTTTGAATTTCCTGTCTTGCATGTTTCTGGAGATAGGCCTACTGCAGTCTAAACTTGTGATCTCATGGCAATGTTTACGTAACACTTCGCTGAGTTTGACTGTCTAACTATGATTCTTTGTATGTGCTTTGGTAAATTTGCTACTACCTTGAGCAGTAGTATTTAATGGAAATAAAACTTGGAAATATTTGTGCATTCAAACTGTCCCTATACCTTCACATTTGCTGCAAATAGATGAAATGCTGAATTAATTTGCTTGTTACTGCGGTGCAACTGTGTTGTCATTGTGTTCACAGAAATATTTAAAAAATTGCAGATGACACATGCAGAAGAAGATGGAGAAGACTATTTCGCTATTTAGCGGGAATTTCGCATGCTATGCTGAACACAGTTTTGTGGTCACGACAAGTGATTCGTGCCTTTGCAGCCGCCATACGTGTGAATACTCAAACGGTCGAGGAACCAATTATCGCAATTGTTGCGCCGCTCCTGCCGGATCCCGTGTGAATCAGGCTTAAACTAGTCACTCTGCACGAGTTTAAGGTGACATAAAGATTGCGAAATCTAGTACCTTAATTCCAAACATACCATTTTACAGGTGAAATCGTGCGGTAAACACATATTTACTTCTGATGGAACAGTTGAAACATCAGTGAGCAAAGATTTCGACATGGTGTGCGACAACGCCTGGTATAATTACTTTCTTCAGTCGGCTTTCATGACCGGTGTTTTTCTAAATGGACTTGTTTTCGGCAAATTGGCCGACAGGTAATTGTAAGTAATTCTTTCTTTTGCAAGTACATAACGAAGCTGAAACGCTACTTCGCTTTTAATTACAATAGTGGAACAAACATTCTTTAGACATTTTTCCTATGTGATATTCGTTCAGAAGTAGAAGAAAGACTATCGTAGACTTCCTTTTCTCTCACATCATTTATCCTTATTCGACATGATTATGAATACTTGAGGTAATAACCTTGAATCACCCGCAATTAGGCTCTTTTGCTGCAAAACGTCAAGTAAACCTCTGATATATAGTCTCCCAGAGTCTCTTAAGAAGCACTGCCTTGAGATATTTCAACCATAGCATCTTCACCTAAGTCGGTCGTAATAAAAGATCCAATGATATTGTCCCCACTACTCACTGCATGTAACATAACAAGTGATTGCTGGATGAAAGACTAGATGCACAGGGAATGAAATACCTCAAGGTAAACCACTTTTCTGGAATCAGGATGTCCAAGTTTTCTCATACTTAGTCATAGTTGGCAAGCCAGAACGGGTCAAATCGAATCAACTGAAAATACAAGTTAATGTCTCAAAAAATGATGGGGGTGTGAAATCTGGCTTTGACCGTCAATGTTCCCGCTTTAATCACTTTCATCAAACTGATTAACACATCAACAACGTCTGATGTCAAGAATTGGCTGTTAAATGTATGCTTTGTTTCACCTTAGAACGCCAGCACTAAATTTTTTGTGCAACATTAAAAGAAAATCATCACTCTTTCTCTTTCCCGAGTGCACAAAATTGGCTCGTCAACAAACAAAATAATCAGATCTGTTCAAAAGAGCCAATGCTTTAAGTAATCTTCTCGTAACTCACCCTTCATTATAATGTGATTTGTGCATCTCAATACCCGCAATGAGAATGGAAACAATTATTTACAATTATTTAGAAAGGAAACAAAATGTTTACAATCGGGTTTCATGCTGTTTATAATATTCAAGGGGTAAACTATACCGAATGTCTTGCTACTAATGCAGACGATCTCTTGTTAAACAGCGTAATCACAACAAACTTTCAAAAAACATTAAAGACCACTCATGTCGGTAACAAACACACATACCATACGGTTGACATTTTCCTTTTCCGTATATTCCGTATACGCGTTCATCAAATACAATAAACGTCTCGCGAACCAGGTTTTAGTGCATCAGTTTACAATGCATATTGCCCATAGCGAATTAGCGATCCAACTATGGCCTGGAGCGTAATTGGTCATATTTGTTTTGTTTTTATCCAGGTTTGGAAGAAGAAAAGTCCTCCTTTTCATGAACATCTCAGCTGTGGCTACTGGATATTTGCTGGTGTTTGCGAATTCATTGGTGGTTTTTGCTTTTCTAAGAGCTTTGATCGGATTCGTTTGTTTTATGGGACCAACAGCAATTGTTCTCGGTAAAGCAAAGTTCTTGAGAGTAAATTGACTGACCAGCTTTTTAATTCTGCAAACGACGATTCTTTTATATGCTTCTGAGGCTACAGCCTCAACATTTATACAAAGCGATTGAATGTTTGATTTGATTTTGTGAACTTAAGTGACTGTAATACATTTTTCAGGTCTGCCTAAAACATTTTAATATTTACGGAAGCTGCCAGCTTTTCTCGTGAAAACAGTGTTTGCATTGCGTTTTTTCATTCTTGTGTATGAATTTAAAAACCTTGATTTTGCTGCAGCAAACAAGTAGATGAATTTCGTTATGCGAGCAAAGTAAGGTAAAATTGTCTCTTGAAATTCTATCACTATTCACAACTTTCTGCTTTGATCATTTCACTGTTAGAAACCAAACTGATGCAAGAAATTAAAAAACGTCGATTTAAAGGCAAACTCACCGATTCGAACTTTCAGTGTTGCCAACTCTTACAATGGATATACCAAATCTAGTCTAAAAATATACCAAATTTATCTCCAACTAAAACCTACAATTTAATGCTGCTTTCTTCCATGCCTTTGCTACTTCACTTAGATGATCAACAGTTGCTGTTGTGCAGCGGCATCATAAAGAAGCTGCAACCTCAATTTCTACGTTTTTACTTCAGCAGTGACAGACTTATTAACCACTAGAGCAGTGTTGTTCAACTGGGGTTCCGCGAGTGGCTGCCAGGGGTTCCGCCGCAACAGACTGAAATTGCCTGGGACGAAATTCGCAACCGCAATTCTATGCGGTTGCAGCAATATAGATACTGCAGCAATATAGTGATCTAGATACTTAGATCACTGCATAGGATTCCATGAGCAACGTAAAGATTTGTGAAAGGTTCCCCTGCAGCAGAAAAGGTTGAAAAGCACTGCACTAGCTGCACTCGAGTATTCAACCTTCCAACACTGGGATATTCAACCTTCAGACCCAAAATGCACCCTTACTCAGTGGCGTAGCTAAGGGGGCGGGGGCGGTCCGCCCCTGGCGGCACATTTGTGGGGGCGGCACTATGGGCTATGCTGTAGGCTATAAATCTGCAAAAGCTGTATTGAAACAAAAGTGGTTTCAATGTCGGGATATTACTCGCAGTTGAAAGACGTTTTTCATTTTGAGTAATTTATACTGTGGCATGTGTATTTTAAGCGATTGTTATCTTAGTTAGCCAAACAATAAACAGTCGTGTATCAGGGAAATTTTATCAACAGGCTTTTTCACATTAAGCTGCAACACGCTGATCAACTCACTTGATGTCAAATTTTACTGATTCTGTACCAAGGGCGGATCCAGCCCTTAAGTTTAGGGGGGGGCGATTTCAATAATATTTGGCAGTCAAGCCTCAGTTGGCAATCAAGTTTCGTTTTCCGAATTGTACAAAATCATGGTGAAAAAGTTACTTTCGTAGGTTTTAGGAGGGGGCGATTGCCCAATCGCCCCCCCTGGATCCGCCCCTGTTCTGTTCACGGTTGATTGATCGAGTGTTGGGTCGTTGTTGACGTTTGATGGTAGTCCTAATATGACGTTATAGAGCTTAGTAGGAGTATGGTGGATGACTGTGGGCAAACGTGTGGCTGTGGTGAGCTCTAAGCTTTTGTATGTGCTCTTAAGTTTTGTACCTGCGAGTAAAAGCGCATTGTTGGGTCTAAAAAACATTTCTGTGTAAATCTAATAAATGTGTAGTTGGATTTGTGCTCATCAAATTGGATTTCCGTGCGTGTGGAGAAATATAATCTAGCTCAGTATTCTTCAGCAGAGGTTGCGTGGTACCCTAAAGTTCCACGAAACATGTAGTGGGATTCCGTGAGTTTTAAGGGATCCGTGAGGGTTCCTCGTGTTTTTTTAAAGGCAATGATATCTTGCTACATTACGTTGATGCATCATTATGAAAATTTTTAGATCACCGTGGTGCATTCACATTCCAAGTAGGCCAGTTTGTTGCACAGGAGGTTGAGTGCAGTTAATAGCCGAAAAAGAAATATTGATAGTTGTTGCGTCGCTTGTTCATTGTTTTGCAATTAAGAAGAGCGTTATTGTTGCATCACAGTTATGCGAAGCTGACGATGTCAGTTCACAGGAGAGAAGGCCCCCTTGAACTTTTGCACTTGCAGTTTATTCAAAAGTATAACCTTGGGAACTCTGTTCCAAATATAGTAATATTGCTGCTGATTTTCCTCACAATTGCCCTTAGTGTTGCTACCTGTGAGAGGAGTTTTTCGAAACTAACTGATCATGAATTACTTAAGATGTAGTATGAGCACCTTACGGTTGAGAAATCTTGCCACACTGTCTATAGAGCAGCAATTAACAGACAATATAAATTTTGAAATTGCCATTGAAGAATTTGACAACAAAAAGGCAAGAAAAGTTGCTGTGTAGAAAATTGTAGTTTTCATTTTAGAAATAAAGATGGTCCTAATTTTTTACACATTTTTACTATTTTTCACTCTATGTCATTTTTGCTTTTTGTTTAACTGTTACTTACAATTTTTGAGTTTTTGGTGTGTATTTAAAGCATTCCATATTTGAGCATGTGAGAATACTGTAATATTATAATGGTGCACAAATTAGTTAATATATATACAAAGTATTAAGAGCCAGTCACTGTGCAATATGTATTTTTATGGGCTTCGGGGGCGCCAAGCACAAGTGCCGCCCCGGGCAGCCCACACTCTAGCTACGCCACTGCCCTTACTGGCTCATACTAAGAAAAGTCACCAAACCTTTGTTTATATAGCTTTAACACCACATATTTCCTCTGTCTGCGCTGGGCAATAAAACAACTAATTTGGTTTAAAGTCTTATTCAAAGCTTCCAACAAAAATATACCAAATAAAAATTTTATATACCACTTTGAAAATATACCAAATTTTTCATATTTGGTATGTACAGTGGCGATTCTAGAATTAAAAAAGTTGGGGGTCACTGCGGGGCCAAAGAAAAAGTGGGGGGCCAACATAAATGTCCATCTTGCATGGTGATTTTGCGCTGTTTTGACGATTAAGTTGCTCTATCAATGCAAATACTGGCTTGTGAATATCGTTAAATATGAACTAGCGTTTTATTCACTAGAGACACCTTAACGCAACTGAAGATGCAATCACACAAAAGTACAGCTTTTTCGAATATTATGTGCTTACCATGCAACTTCCACAGCACTGTACATGCCAAACGAAACACCAATTTGCGTACACAATTGTGCCTACCAGGGCCGAATTAACCATTGGGCAAACTGGGCAAATGCCCGGGGACTCGCGCTTGTATATCAAAACACTCCACTGGTTTTCCATATTTTTAGCATGTTCACTACGCGTCAAAATTGTAGAGCTCTTTGATTACTGCGTTTGGTAAATAGGTCATGGAAACTGACAACTTTGGCAATTATCGTTTTTGAGTAACTTAAAAGAATTGAACCAAACAGCACCGCGCTTGACCCAAGAATTAGATCAAAACCAGCGCATCCCATGGACGTCCGCAGAAATTTTTCCAGGGTGGGGCAACGTCCAAATTTTGCTTATCCTTTACAGGTTGCTGACGATGCCATGCAAATGGACGTTCACAAAACGCTTTATTCTTTCTACCACATTAGTCTGTGGTGGTTGAACCTCAATTCTTAATCGTTTGTCTGAAATGTTTTCTGCACTTCGGCTATCAGAAATGCTCTTCTTTTCATAACCTACCTAATATCCATTTTTTCAAGCACGTTCTACAAATAAGTCATAATTTAAGAATAATTAAGGTCCACAACAATGTGAGTGGTGAAAAGACACTCTCACAAAACTGTTTCAAGCAAGGCGAAGTAGACATATATGTTGACAAGACTATCGGACAACTCACTAAAGTTAGAACACCACGCAGGCAAAACTGAGCAGCTGAATTACGAAAACTCGCGGCAGCAAATATAACTTTGCACTTAGTGCTCACTAAGATGTCAGAACTAACCTTAACGATAAAGACGTGTTCCCACAAGCAGATATGAGCGGCCTGTGATATTTTGCGATCCAGATCCAGTCCTAATTTTTTAAAACTCACTCCAAGTCCAACCACAGTCCAAAATTTTTTCAACTGTTAGGGCCAAGTCCAAAAAATGTGAAAAATGTGGCCTTTTCACAACAAAAATGCCGCATTTCTTTTCCACTAAACTCAGTTCAAATCCTGTCCGGATCCTGAATTTTGAAGAGATTTACAGTTCGGATCCAATCCAAATTTAACAAAATTTGCTATAGTCCGGATCCAGTCCAATCCAAGTCCAGTCCAATGCTCATCTTTGCCCACAAGTTTGCATAGATGTATTCTAACAATAAGCTACGTATTTTTACGCTACTTGAAAAGAAGCCTGGATAAGAGTCGTTTGATTAAAATATTACCCCCGGTACGTTGATCGCAGTCTCACACCACCAACGGATTTTTCTAACTTGTGGAAGCACTGCTACAGATGCACTCATGCTTCTTTTTACACAGTATATAACCATACGTGGCTTACCTCTATCAGCAGCGTCACTGTCTCGCTAAGATGTCTGTGTTCAACAGTCACATGCAGGGCTCCCATTCAGTGATTTCAAATAAACTCAGATTGCACACCAGAATAAACCCGTGTTCGTACAATAAAAACAGGGCCATGGCCATCGGGGTCCAGTGGTGCCCTGACCCCCATTTAAAATCTGGCCCCCCATTTGATATTTGGTCCCCCGGCTGCTGCATATATCGAATGTTGTATTTAAAAAATGTTGCCCCCTTGTGGATTTTGGTTCCCCCTGCTGCGAAATCCTGGCGACGGGTCTAAATAAAAACAAAAAATTATGTTACCGACAAAAAAATACGAGTGTGTTTATTTGATTTGAAAAGATAATCGCATACTGATTTGATTATACAGTAGTTCCTATTTGAAATTTTCTTCTGCAACGCAAACATAAATACTTGGAAGACCTTTTTTGTTGCTCAAGACGTCTTTTATAACGTTGGTAACATACTCCGTTAATGATATCTCTCAATAATTGTAGGAGTACATTTGTTATTACACTAGGAAATTTTGTGCAATCTTGAACTGTAGCGGGATCTAAAATCCCACAAAATATATTCCTAATGCCTTCTTCCTCTAAATGAAATTTATTTTTAATTTGTATGCATAAGGAAACATCGAAATTTAAACAATCAGTCCTAATTCTTGTTTCGCCTGTTTCTTCAGTTGGCATTACAGACAATAAAATTATATATGTAACCCCACAATGATCTTATATGAAACCGATTGAATACGCTCTGCTTCACCCGATATGCATACTTTCTCACCTAATGTGCGCATGCAAACACTGTAATATAAAGTTATCTCCATATTATTGAACACATTGAAGTTGCTGATGAATTTATCACTTCAAAAAACACAGATTTTCACGAGACTTTTGACAATTAAACATAGACACCTAGGTCGACTAAAGAAGCAGATATGGGTGCAGAGGCGAATTTTTATTTTCGGGGCCATAGGCTATTTTAAATTGGGGGCCCTTTTGGAAGGTTCACGAGGACTGATGTCATACAAATTAGCACTACACGTGCTCGCTATATTCGTGAACAAGTTGTTCCAATTCATGAGCATATTACTTTATTCTGATTTCTCTCAATATGAGGAACAAAAACAGTCATAATGAAGCTAACGAAAAAGCCAGCGGTGAAGTTATCTGACAACACTCCCATTACATATTTATTGAGTTCCCTGTGCAATTGCACTGTTTGCAAGTGTCGAGAGCTCGCTCTAAATAAATCACCTGCACTTCTTACGACACCCAACAGCTTGTTACTGTACGTAGTCGGCGATCAACGGGACCTTTGTCCGCAAAATCACTGAAAATTTTGTTATGCTTTATCTTTCTAGAATCTATCTAGATAAAGCGTGTTCTGCATAGAGAATAGCAAGACTTTGCAGCATGACGGAAGTAGCTCACTTTGCCTCGTGTAAGCTGACAAAGCATTCAGACGTTTGTTCCATATATTATACGTAACAATAACCAACACTGTCTATGGAAAGAAATCCTTTCTCAGCACAGAATCCGACACTAAGATCTTACTATATTTCGCCTATAAAGTAGGCATCATCAGCTCTTACCAATTCTCAACGTCATAAAAATGGAATGCTCATAGTCATTCACTTCAATCCTTTGCGCCCATTCTTCTATATGAGGGTTCTCCAAACAACGACCCGCGGGGCAAATCCTGCCCGCAAATCTATACATCCGGCCTGCAAAGCCATTCTCTAAACTACGGAGCGCGGGCCAAATCCGGTCCGCGAATATATTTTGTAAATAATGAAAAGTAATTGACGAAAAACATTTTGATTTGGTAGAATGTATATCCCGAAACAATCACATTAAGCAAGATGTCCGACCCTCGCACTGTTGTGTAATAACTCATGTGACCTTAGGATGAAAAAGTTTGGAAACACCTGTTCTATGCAGATCTTTTGTTAGCGACACAGTAAAAAACGTGCGTTGAACCAAAACAAAACTACAAATACAACTGCTTACAAAAATGCTGGAAATCGTCCTTACTCCCGAAAGTTTGGGCTCCCCCAACATCGGGGGCCCTAGGCTTAAGCCTTTTTAGCCTAATAGTAAATCCGCGCCAGTCTGTGTGGAAAAAACTCGCAGTGGGAGCTCTGCATGGTCACATGCCGAAAAACGCCTACTTCCGTAACTCGAAATGAACATTTGAGGATTTGTTGCCGTGTTATTGTTACGCAACAAAGACACAGTAGAACAATCCGCTCGCTAGTATCGCAACCTTCCTCTGCAGTCAAAGGAGCGGACAAGAGCGAACTACAATCTCATCATTGCATTTTTGAACAAATTAAGATAGTTAACCATATACGAACCGCCGTACATGATCACCCCAATTGTCTCTGAAGTGCAGGCTGCCAAATCGTATCAGTTTTGACGTTTTTGACCGGTGTTTTTGCAAAGTTGAAACGAGAGTATGTGAAACGCTACTCAATTGCGTTAAGCGTTAGGGGGCCTCGCGGTCACGACTCTGCCCAGGGCCTCGCGCTCATTTAATCCGGCTCTGGTGCGTACCACACATGAACTGCCACAAATGTAAACGATCTCCAAAACAACACGAAAGTGAATACAATCCACATAAAAATAAACCATCTGCCAACGGATTGGTGACTGCTGACTAATCCGATTTCGTGGTAGCTTATGGACATATAGCGGTTGTGGTGTAACCATGACAATGTTATGCAACTACTATTCGAGTGTAATGAGCATCGGCATGGTGGATAGGGTGAGGACTATTCAATGCAGTATGCAGTCAACAGCAGCAAGGTTTCGGCACCAGTTGCACCTAAGTAGTAGAGATGGCACAGTCCAATATTTTTCAGGTCCGGACCGCCCATAGCCCGCAACATCCAGCCCATTAACCCCCAGTGGACCGAGGACATTTTTTTTCAAACCGGCCCGCCCATGGCCTGCTAAACAATTGGCAGACTTGTCTATTTGGCCTTCTGAGGCAAAATATCTTCCGGGGCTATTTTGCCTTCTGAAGCAATATATCTGCTGAGACTATTTTGCCTTTTGTGGAACATGATTGATTGAAGTGGTCATGTCATGTTGCAAGCACAAGATACAAAGTTACATATTTTGATTAGTGTGTAGGCCTAAGCCCAAAACCCTAAATGTAAAACCCTAAACCTAAAACCCTAAACCTAAAAATAAAATCCTCAACCTAAAAATAAAACCCCAACCTAACACCGTCAACCAGTCTCGTTGCCTTAATATAGCCTTGTTGGGCTTAGCCCCTCCAAACAAAGCTCCAAACTGTAATATGAAACACCATTGTATAAATCAGTGGAGTTATTGTCAGTTTTAGAATGACAAGACCCCTGCAGAAACGTAAACCCCCCCTAGTGAAGACTTTCTGGCGACGGTTCTGCTCTCAACCTACAAGCCTAAACCTAAAACCCTAAACCTAAAACCATGAACCTAAATCCCTAAACCTAAATCCCTAAATCTAAATCCCTAAACCTAAATCCCTAAACCTAAATCCCTAAACCTAAATCCCTAAACCTAAATCCCTAAACCTAAATCGCTAAACCTAAATCCCTAAA